>Ga0302320_10005398_pt1 | contig 28725 bp, 16 predicted proteins | sample Bog_T0_3_FD_202130 | JGI IMG/M metagenome (GOLD analysis project Ga0302320, IMG submission 202130) | Peat permafrost microbial communities from Stordalen Mire near Abisko, Sweden - Bog_T0_3 | ecosystem: Environmental > Terrestrial > Soil > Wetlands > Peat | place: Sweden: Abisko, Stordalen Mire...
GAATCAGACTAGCGGCTTGCAATTCCTGCCGCCATGCTTTATATAGGACTCATGCAGATCACCGCGCTGTCGATTCGACTTACGCTACTTCTTCCGGGCCGTACGGGCTTGGTGGAAGCGATCTGATTTAATCTCCCCGCTTTAACTCCAAGAAAACAAACCCCGACGGCCCGCCAAAGTGAGCGGCTCCGCATCGGGGTTTCTTATTTTCGGCGTGGCCGTTTTCAACAGAAACCATAAACTAAAAATCAAACAAACGCGACGCTACCGGCATAGCAGAACAGGAAGGCAATTTTGATAGGATTAATAAGATGAAGGGGAAGGCCCCGTCAGAATCCTATTAATCACATTAATCCCATTAAAAACCTCCCCAAAAATTCCGTTAATTCCGTCAAAATTCAGCGACCTTCGCACAGAAAGACATTATGACCACCCCGAACCAGAAATACCGGCCCTTCCCGGCCGTGAAAATGACCGAACGCGCCTGGCCCGCGCGCGTGATCGACCGCGCCCCGACCTGGTGCAGCGTCGACCTGCGCGACGGCAACCAGGCCCTTGCCGTGCCCATGAGCGTCGAGGAAAAACTCGAATATTTCGCATTGCTGGTGAAGCTCGGCTTCAAGGAAATCGAGATCGGCTTTCCCTCTGCCTCGCAGATCGAATTCGATTTCACCCGCCGCCTGGTCGAGGAGAAGCGCATCCCGGACGACGTCTGGGTGCAATTGCTGGTCCAGTCCAAGGAAGAGCTGATCGAGCGCTCATTCGCGGCCATCCGCGGCTGTCCGCGCGCCATCGTCCATCTCTACAATTCCACCTCCACCGCGCAGCGCCGCATCGTCTTCGGCCTGGATAAAAAGGGCGTGCTCGACATCGCCGTGCGCGGCACGAAGCAAATCAAAGACCGCATCAAAACCGTCCCCGGCACCCACATCCGCTTCGAGTATTCGCCGGAAAGCTTCTCCGGCACCGAGGTCGATTTCGCGCTCGAAGTCTGCGAGGCCGTCTCCGATGCGTGGGGCGCGACCGCCGAGGAAAAAATCATTTTGAACCTCCCTAACACGGTCGAGTTGATGATGCCGAACCAGTATGCCGACATGATCGAGTGGTTCATCACGCACCAGAAACATCCCGAGCGCCACATCATCAGCCTGCACACCCACAACGACCGCGGCACCGGCGTCGCCGCGAGCGAACTGGGCCTGCTCGCCGGCGCCACGCGGGTCGAGGGCACGCTCTTCGGCAACGGCGAGCGCACCGGCAACGTCGACATCGTCACGCTGGCGCTGAATATGTTCACGCAGGGTGTCGACCCGAAGCTCGATTTCAGCAACGTCCGCGAAGTGCGCGACAACTACGAGCGCTGGACGAAGCTCGATGTGCCGTTGCGCTGGCCGTATGGCGGCGATCTCGTTTTCACGGCCTTCTCGGGCTCGCATCAAGATGCCATCAACAAGGGCCTCAAGGATCGCGCGGCGCATCCCGACGATGCGTGGGAAGTTCCCTATCTCGCCATCGACCCGCACGACATCGGGCGCAACTACCGCGCGATCATCCGCATCAACAGCCAGTCCGGCAAGGGCGGCGTCGCCTACGTCATGGAGCAGGAATTTGGCTACCAGTTGCCCAAGGCGATGCATCGCGATTTCGGGCGCATCATCAATCGCGTCGCCGACGAGCGCGGCGAGGAGTTGCCGCCCGAGGACATCCTGAAGGTCTTCCAGGAAGAGTATCTCGACCGCGGCCAGCCGTTCTCGTTTCAGGGCGTGAGCAAAATGACGCCGATTAAACAGGGCGGCGTCGAATGCATCGTACGCGTCAAGCAAGGCAGCCAGGTACACCAGATTCGCGGCAATGGCAACGGCCCTGTGGCGGCATTCGTCCACGGCCTGAACCAGAGCAAGATTGTCGAGCCGTTTGAAGTCGTCTCGTACTCCGAGCATTCGCTCGGGACAGGCGCCGAGGCAAAGGCCGTCGCCTATTTCGAGATCAAGTCCGGCGTCGGCCCGACCGTGTTCGGAGCTGCGACGGACACTAATATCGAGATCGCGTCGCTGAAGGCGGTGTTGAGCGCGTTGAATCGGTCAAGGTAGAGGGTATATAAATGGGGCGGCACAGACTGCCGTCCCTACCCATTAGGCTACGCCGTCACCGACACGCGATAATTCATCTCCCCAAACTTCACCGTCTGCCCACTCGCCAGCGGCACGATGAATCCAGGCTCCAGCTTCGCGCCGTTGATATGCACCGCACCATTATTCACCGCGCTCTCGATCCAGAATCCGCCGAGGTGGTAATAAAAGCGCCCCTGAATTTCCGCGAGCCCTTTCGCATCGACGATGATCGGATTCGCCCGGCTCGTGCCGAACGCCCCGTCCGTCAGCAGCCATGCCGAATTCTGCGGCAGCACCTGGCTCGACATCGCGATAAAGCGCACGCTGCCGCGCAACATCGCGGGCGTCTCCTCCTGCTTGCCGCTCCAGTTGCGAATATTGGCAATCGTCGGCCCCTCCGGTGCGTTCGAGGGAAAAGGCGTGACGTCGAGCGAGTAGACATTGGCGATTTTCAAGATGCCGCGCCGCTCCAACGGTTCCCCTTCCTTCGACGTCAATTCCTGGCCTCCGAGCGCGGTGTGATTTGACGTCTCATTGTCGCGCACAAAAATCTTCGGCCCGCGCAGCGCGAGAATGCAGTGCTTCTTGCTGATGCGCCGCGTCTTCGAATCATTCGCCTCGCTGCGAGGCCAGAACCAGGTCAGAAAATCGACCTCCTCGCGCCCGCGCCCGAGGGAAAAATCAGTCCGCGCGACCAGCCTGATTTCCGGCCCCGCCGCCTGCCCGGCCGCAGCCACCGGCTCCAGCTTCAGCAGCGTTCCCTCCTGCGCCTGGCTCAAAAAAGAACCGGGAATCTGGAGACGATTCCGCGCCCCGGCTTCCTCCTGCGCGAGCGCGCGCATGCTCACTTCATAATCGAGCGTCAGCTCGAGCGGCTCAAAATCCTCCGGCAGCTCCAGGTTCAGCAGATCGTTCAGCGTATGCACCGTGCCGGCGGAAGCGAGGCTTCCGGCGCTCGTTTCCGCGCCCGCCGAATTGCCCTTCAGGTCCTTCATGTTGATGGCCACATTCGACGTGCTCGGCGATTCGTTGATACGCAGCGAGCGCGAGCCGACCAGCGCGATCTGCTTCACGTCCTCCTGGCATTTGATCGTGCATTGCAGGGCGAAATTACCGGAGCGGATCGGCTCGATCTCAAAAAGATGACGCTGGCTCTGGCCCGGTCCCAACCGCGGAATCGTCTTGCGGGAAGGCTGTTCCAATCCGCGGCTCTCCATCACGATTTCAATCTGCTTGAGCACCGCTGAGGCCCCGGGATTTTCCACGATCATCTCGAATGTCGAGGGATAACCGGCCACGACGACGTGATTGAAATTAAGCAGCGCGCGCAGCGGCGTTTCGTCCTGCGTTGCGCGGGGCAAAATGAGCGCGTCCGCGCGGCGCCCTGGCGGCGGGATCAGCGTGCTCTCTGTGCCCAGCGTCGTGGCGGGCACGGCGGCGTTCTCGGACGGATGCAGAATATCGTGCACGGCCCGGGCCAGGAGGTCGAGATGACGCTCAATGGGTCTCGTATAGGCGTCGAGCCAGTGACGTCGACCGATGTGGAACTCCATCGCGCCAGTCGGCTGGACGTTTTCAATCCGAAAGGGAAGCAACACCTTTCGCCCGTTGGCGGCGCGGTCGACTTCACTGCGCACCGGACCCGAATCGTTCGCCGCCTGGGAAAAAATAATCACCATGATCCGGCAGCCGTTGATACCGCGCAAAATCGAGTCGCCCCATTCCTCGCCGGGCAGAATATTTCGCGGCGCGATCCAGCAGGTGATGCCCTTCGATTCCAGAAACGCGCAGATGACGTCAGCCATCTGCCTGTCGGTGGAAGAGTGACTTATGAAGACATCGGGGGCCATGAGGTGACGGCTTTAACGGGATGGAATGGCGCGTCGGCAGTATTCACAGTTTCTGAGTTGGAACGTCAAATGCAGTTTCTTAACAGTAAAGAGAGACAATCAAAAGACCAAAAGGCCGCGTTAGAATGGAAAGGGTGCGGGGCTAGTCTTGCCTTCGCTGCAAAAATCCTCTGCGGTAATCCTTCTTTTCAAAATCCGTCATCCTGAGCGGAGGCGAGAGGAAAGCGCTCTTTTCCCTTTCACTTTCGCCGAGCCGGAGTCGAAGGACCTATGTCGCCTGCGCGGAACGTGTAGTTATCCAACGAAGCGCTTTTTCGCGATGAGGCGGCGAGTTGGCTCCGCGTGAAGCAAATCGAATCCGCTGCGGGTATTCCCGGAAACAGGAACAAGGTCCTTCGACTGCGCTCGGACCAAATACCGCGAGAAAAGGCAACCTCCGCCTCGCTCCACTCAGGATGACGGATTATTGAGAACGAGGGCGCTTTCGCAGAGATTTCGCCGCAACGTCCGCCATCCGGGCCCGCGAATCAACTATACTTCACAAAGGCGTGCCATTCCAAAACCTCGCCCAGCAACTGACGTTCGGCCCGCTTCGCCACGTGATAGGCGGAGTCCCAGGAATGACAGTGAATCAGGTCGACCATCGCCTGGTGCATTAGTCGCTGCATCTCGACGAAGCGCGCCTTCTTCCGGCTCACCGATTCAATCGCCTGCCACGAAATAATCCACGACGCAATCGCCGGGGTTATGATCGGCACCATGATGAAAACATAATTCATTATTTTTCCGGGCATCTCGTGCGACCAGAAGTGATTCGGCAGAAAAAGAGAAATGCCCGAAACGAAAAATGCGCTGACCGTGAGCACGTAGTAGAACGGCGTGAGCCGGGTCGACATCAACGTGGCCTTTTTGGACTGATTCTGGAAATAACGGTATTGGTCGATCAGGCGGTGATGGCCGTATTCGGCCTTGAACGCGTCGAGTGAAATGTCCGTCCGGGGCTTCTGCCGCGTTGCCCGATAGTAGCGGAGCGCCTGCATCAGGTGGCGCAGTTCGGGCACCTCGTCAGCGGTGAGCGGTTCAATGCTGATCGGTGAATTCCAGGTCGCGATGGTCGAGCGGCAGACCTCCGCCTTCAGCCTAAGCCCGATCCAGTAATTTTGCGCCTGTCGATGCCGCAGCACGGCGAAGATCCCGAGGCCGAGAAAAATACCGCCGAATTTAACCAGGGTCAGAAACATGCCAACGGCCGCTGAATGCGGAAACGACGAAGCGACCGAGCCCGCCATCGACGCAATCGCATTCGCCAGCACGATGTTCAAAACATAGCGGCGCACCTTCGGCGCGGCCCGCGTCGCCACCGCGTCACAAGTCCGGAAGTATTTGACCAGACCCTCGGGCAGCATGGGATGCGCCGGAGGCTCGCCCAGCATCTTTGCCATCTGGTCGATGCTCAACTGTGGCTGCGTCGCATCCTGTTCGCTGTTGATATCGCGAACCGTGATCCCGCTTGCGCTTTCGCGCAGACAAATCACCGGCCGCCCGCGGCGCGAGGCGTAAGCGACCACCTCCGCCGGCTCTCCCTGCGCAGCCGGATCGGCCTCGTCCGACACCACCAGCAGCACATCCGCCTCATCCACCAGCCTTTGCCCGACGCGCGTCATCGCTTCGATTTCGCGAGTCACCGGCAGCACCTCGGTCTTCGTCGCTTTGAGCAGAATCTCATCGAAATCGCGCACCGCCTCGCCGGAGAATTTCTTCCGCATCTCCTCCGCCGGCAGCGGCAGCAACACCACCAGAGGAATATCAAGGCTCAGCGTTTCCTTCGCGAAAAGAAGATCGACCGGCCCGCCGAGCGGAGTCAGCGCCAAGGCCTCCTCACCCGGTCCATTCAGCCTCTCCAATTGATGGCGCAACGCCTTCGCCATGGCGGCGGGATTTTGGAGAGACTGTTGGCCCCTGAAGCCGACGATGTGCACACGCAGCAGGTCGTAGTCCTTGTTCATAGCCCGGGAAAGTGAGACACAGTTTCCGCCAAAAGGGAAGCTGACACCACCATCAGTTTTTGTTATGTCTCGCCGGGCCTGCCTATGGAATTCGACGCCTTCATCAGCCACTCCAGCAAGGACAAGACCATGGCCGACGCCATCTGCGCCAAACTAGAGCAGGCCGGCATCCGCTGCTGGATCGCCCCGCGCGACGTCGCCCCCGGCAAGACCTGGAGCGGCGAAATCCTCAAGGCCATCGACCGCTGCAAGGTCATGGTTCTCGTCTTCTCCGCCAATGCCAACGAATCGGCCCAGATCGTCCGCGAAGTCGAAGCCGCCGTGCACCGTAGCAAACCGATTCTCCCTCTGCGCATCGAGGACATCCTACCTTCCGACGAGATGGCCTATTTCATGAACTCGGTCCACTGGCTCGACGCCATTACCGAACCGTTGGAAGCGCATCTCGACCAATTGGTCCAGGCGGTCAGTTCTCTGCTCGACAAACCGGTCTTGAGTTCAGGCCCTACCCTCAAGGACATTCCGATTCCCGCCTCCGCTCCGGCACCGAAGCCGACACCGGCATTCGATTGGAAACCGATCCTTTACGCCGTGCCGGGCGTCGTCGCGTTAATTGTACTGCTGATCTTTTTGGTGAGATCGTCCAGCAAGCCGTCACCCATCGGGCCGACCTTAACCCAGGATAGTGTCGCGTTGGAAAATTCGAAGTCTACGCCAACAGTCACTACTCCGCAGAGCACCGCGCCCAGTATCAACCCGGCACCGACCACCCCGGCTCCTGCCAGTGCGGTCGATACCGGTCTCACCGGAACGTGGTTTTTAAAGGCCCACGTCGTTGACTACGACGGTCTCTCGACCATGACCTACGGCTCAGGCGGCACGTATCAGCTAACCACCGTGCTTTCCGATAGCGGGACTTTTCAATCCGGCGCGGGCCAGTGGTCGACGGTCAGCACGGGATCGGGAGTCGTGCGTCAGGGCACCTACCAGTATGCCGGTGGCCACTCGATCAAAGTCACCGGCCCGCTCGGCGTCGCCTTCTACAGTCCGCTCATGCCCCAGGCTCCGCTCGATCCCAACAACCCGGTCATGCTCGGAAGCTGGACCTCAACGACGCATCCGGCCAACAGCCCGCCGTGGATCATGACGCTGACTAACCGGGCTGACGGCACCTATACCTTCGAGATCGACATCGCCGACCACGGCACCTACACCTCCGGCAACGCCACCTACACCATGCGTTCGCAAGTCACAGGATTAACGGCCACGGGCACGTATCAGCCCATCGACCAGGACACCGCCTCCATCACCGGCCCGCTCGGCACGGCGACATGGTCCAGGAAAAAGCCGTAACCCTGGTAGCCGCCGCAGCCTAGGTAGCCGCCGCTGTCCCAAGCGGCGGGGTCTTGCAGCACTTTACCTCAATCCTCCGCCGCTGGGACAGCGGCGGCTGCCACGGAATCCTCCTCGGCTAAGCCGAAGCAAGCTTAGGGCAATTAGGCCCATGAGATAAATTCCGTCACCCGAATCGCTCACGAACTACTGCAGGACCTGCAGCGTCGTCGGCAGCGGGAACTTCGAGATATCAATCGAAACCTGCGTCGCAAGCTCCGCCAGCAGCCGAAAAACGTCCCTGTTCCACGACGAATCTTCATCCACATTACCCGTATCCGGATCGGTAACGATGTAGGTTTGCCCCTGGTAATCCAACTTAAGCAGGGGAGTCAACAGCTGCCCTTGATAGCCATCCCATTTCAGCCTGAGGATCGGACGCCGCTCACTCTCCGGGACATGGCTCAAGATCGCGGCATGGCTCAGGGCCACGGCAAAATTCGTCTGCTCCTGCGCGGCGGCGGCCATGATATTGAGGAACGACCGCAGCACCAGGTGCGAACCCGTCGGCTGGTCCTGCACCAGCTTGCCCTGCACGGAAAATCCGCCAGCCTCCGAAAGCATCGTCATCACATTCTCCAGCGAAATCCCCTCGCTGTAGATCGGGTTCTTCTTCAGTCGCGCGAGAGTCGCGTCCGCCTCTCCGTCCAGGATAAAGCTCGGCACCAACTCATTCTTCCCGAGTTGCCACGTTCCATCAGGTTTCTGTTTGTAAGTGAAACCCTTGTCCTGCGCATCGAGCAAGTCCTTCGCCGCCGGCTGCTCCTTCGAAACCCAATTCTCCGCCAAAGGCTCGAATTGCTCCGTGGCCTGCAGCTTCAGATGCCCATCGAGTTGGAACTCCCGCGCAATCGCGCAGATTTTCAGAAAAGTCGCGTACGACCGCGGCGAACACCGTCCGGGCGTGTTGGAAAAAGTCGTCATCTTCGTCTCGCCGGGGAGCTGAATCTCAAACCGCTCCACCATCAGGCGCAAAAGCTGGTCCACCGGCGCCCCCTGCTGAAACAGCGTGTAGAGCACATCCGGCTGCACCGGCAGCAACAACTGCTGCGCGACTTTATCATCCGACACGGGGATAAACGTAAACGAGGGCGTGGTGCTCGCGCCCGCGGCGATTGTTCCCGTGCCGGTGGCAAGAGGACTGTCAAACTGCTTCGGCGACACGCCCTGCGGAACCGTCTCATTGACCACCACATTGGCCGAACTGGTCACCTGATATTGCACGCTGATCTGCCCGAACTGGAGAAAGTAAGTCGGGTCGTGGTGATCCAGCCGGGCCAGATTCAGCAACATCTGGTGATTGGAGCTGTCCGCATACGCCGCGTTGAATCCGTTATAGTCCGCGCGATAACGCGCCGCGCCGCAACCCGACAAAAGCATTGCGCCTATCACCAGCGGAAAAATGAGCGTCGGCGCGCGGAAAATTTTGGGCATCCTTCGCTTCATATTCTTTTCCTCAATTCATGGCTTCGGATCGCGGCGAAGGTTAAATTAACCTTCTTGCCGGCGTCAAATGCTATCTGAGGCCTTACCCTCTAAAAAACGGACGAGTTCAATACGGCATGTTTTTTAGCTTTACGTGCTCCGCGTTGCCTTCTGACCAGAAAATCCGCCACGCCAAAAGCGAGGCTTTACGTTGATCTCCGTATGGTTTCTTTCAGCGTGACCGACATCGGATTTTCGGACAGCCTTTCCGGATTGTCGGTAATCGCATGAAGCTGGAAAAGATCATCACCTTCGCAAACGAGCCGGCGCGTCTTCGTTTCCTGGCGATGGAGCGGTCCCTGCGCGCAACGGGCTGCGATCTGCCACTTTGGGTCATCCCCTACGACAACCGCCGCTTCGAGTTGCCGCCCAACGCGACGTGGTGGACGAACGATTTCTATCCCTGGCTGGAGCAGGAGCGGACGTTCCGGATGATGCTCAAATATCAGTGCCTGACCACCGCCAACTATCAGTATGTCGACAGCGATGTCGTCTTTCTCAAGAACCCGGTGGAAGTGCTCGCCGACCGTGAAGGATTCATCACGTCGTGCAGCCACTGGCATAATCCCGAAGAAGCGATCAACGCGCAATGCATGGCTTTTCTCAAGGAGCGGTCGACCTGCTGGCAGCGCAACGTTTTCAATTGCGGGCAATTCGCCTGCGACACGGCTCTCTACACGGAAAAGGAACTCATGCGCACCTGCTCCGACCCGCGCTACGCCGAGATTTGCCTGCGCGTGCCTCATACCGACCAACCCGGCATGGTCCTGCTCGTCAACTTGACCGGCGTGACGATCAGCAACCTGACCATGCCACCGACGTTCATGGAATCAACCTGGGCCGAGGATTATGATGAGATTGAGAATTACGAGGACTACTGGCGCGACGAAAAGCGCAAGCCGTACCTGATTCACTGGGCCGGATGTGACATGTGGCTCCCGCGCAGGATCGACCAGCTCTTCACGCAATACTTCAGCGCGGCGGAACTCGCCGCTTGGCGCGAAGAGGTCGTGGCCAAGCAGCAGCGGGAACTCAAGGCCAGGCGCTCCTTTCGCCAGCAACTGCGGAATGTCGCGCGTGGCACCAGGGCCTTCATCAAAGCCTATAACGAGGACTGAAATGCCTTTCCCTCGTCACATCGCCGTGAACTTGGTGATCCAATCGGATGCCGGCCAGGGTCTTTTCCGCCGCGGTCTGGGGCGTCGACGCCTACCCCGTCGAAGTGGAAGTCAACGCCAGCCCGGACAAAGCCGTCACAGTCGTCGACGGCCTGCCCGATTCGGCGGTCAGGGAGAGCTGCCATCGCGTCATCAACGCCGTCACCCTATGTTGGAGAATGCCAGGCAGTAAACGTCATCGCCCCCGATCTCATGGGACTTCAATCCACGGTCGCTCCCCTGATCAAGGCGGATGAAACGGATCGCTAAAATGGAGAAGAGCGACTTTAATGGAGAGGACCTAGGAACAAATGTCACGGACTTCCCTTTACGATCTCCTCGACGATTATCGGCCGCACTTGATTGGGCCGAAGCATTGGCTCGGCAACCTGCGCTGGTCCGCGGAGGAAATGGATGTGAAGGGATGCTTCACCTTCCGAACTTGTCCCATCGATCGCTCGGAGGAGGAATTCCGTTACCAAGGCGAACCTGATTCCCAAGCTCGCCGCACTCTCCTGGGGATCGATCTATCCGGTCTGGGAGCGATCAAGGATTGTCACTACCGACCGGACGGGGTTGAGATTGCGTTGGGGTCGCACCGGGCGAGGATTTCTCTCCCTTTGGAGCGATTTGGCGCGCTCGTTGAATGGGAATCCTCGCGGGGAGATGTTGCCGGTGAAATCACCGTCCGCCATTCGGCGGGAGCGGGACGATTGCCTGCGGTGCCGAAACCTTTTCAGGCGGAACAACGGGCCGACCGGCTGATCTGGCGGGACGGACCTTACACCTTAGTCTTTCGCAGTAACGGAATCATGCTGCCTCAAGGAGACGGCGGTTTCATCGTTCGCGCGGAGCATCCCGGCAAGATTCGTCTCGCGGTGGCTTTTCATGTCTCGCCGGAGGAGGCGTCCAAGGAAGCCGATGCGCTTTTCGACCATTCGGAAAAAGTACGGGAGGAAAGCCGCGAGCAATGGGAGGACTACCTCGCCTCCTGCCCGGTCGCGCCGGTCGACCGGGGCTTCTCGTGGGAGACTCCCGATGAGACCATCACTCGCTCTCCTGACGAAATCTTGCGACGCCAATATTGGCACTGGTACGGCCTGCTGGCCAATGTCTACCAACTTCCCTTTAACCGACTTAAAGCCTTTATCGCGCCGGACAAGGCGTGTTGGTTCGGCTCCTGGACCAACGACGGCGCGGAATGCCTCCGGGCGCTGGCACGCACGAGCCGGCATGGCCTCGCCCGCGAATGCCTCGTTGAATTCGTTCGTTGTGCGATCTCAGCAGATGGCGATCTTTCCTGGTTTCTCCATGGCACCGGCGATGGGTGCCTTGGCCGGGCCGGGGATAGCGCGCGCCTGTCCCATGGCGTACCTCCCATCGTCACCGCCGCTTGGGAATATGTCGCTCACACCGGAGACGATGCCCTTCTCGACGTTCCTGCCGGGCCCGGCGGAACGATTTGGGAAAAGCTGAAACGCTATATGACCGTGGTTTTCGAGCGACGCGACATCAACGGAGACGGATTGATCGATTGGGTCAATATTTGGGAAGGCGGGGCCGACGACAAGGTGGGTTGCTTCTTTAGCAGCGCCAGCCTGGAGACGTGGGTCGAGGCGGTGGTTCGATTGCCCGAGGCGGAACTCCGGGCCTTTTACGCCGAGCACGGACGCCCCGTCGTCAATCTCTACGAACAGAGTTTCTTCCTCTATGCCTTGGAAGCGTTTGAAAAACTGGCCCTGCATCGCGGAGAGGAAAAAACGGCCCAGTTCGCCCGGGATCGGATCCATGCCATCTGCCGCGTCTTGGAAGAACGGCATTGGGACGAAGCGGACGGGTTCTATTACGATTGGGATGTTCACGGAGCCTGTCTCGCCCGCTCGAAGAACCAGGACGCTTTTTATCTGACACGATTCCTCCAGCGTCCCGAGCGCACCGAACGCCTTTTCCGTCACCTCGATACGCCGGACGAATTCGGCCTTCTCTATATCCCTACGTTGGCCAAATCAGAAGCCGGGTTCCGGGCCGACGGCTACTGGTGCGGCGGCCATTGGCCGCGGGAGGTCTTCTATATTGCGGAGGCGCTGGCCGCGATCGGCAGGCGCGATCAGGCAATCGAACTTCTCCTCAAGGCGGTCTGTTCCGCGGAGGGAAAGCTGCTTCGCGAAAATCTTAACCCAATCACCGGCCAGCCCAATACCCTCATCACGACGATGGCTTATAACGTCCTTTCCGCGATGAAACTTGCCTCCCTGCTTTAATCGCAACTTTTCTGAAAAACACTATTTAACAACCATGTCATCCGTTAGCGCTTAACCCTTCTCAGGGCTGGGTGACACTCAAACGAATGAACTGCTTATTTGTGCCATTAGCCCCTACCTGCGTGCACTCGCTCAAGACTATCCATGCCTTTTGGTCTGTTTGGCGATGATCGGTCACCTTCAAGAGACCTCTGCGAAAGTCGTTTTCCTTGCGCAAGCCGAAGGCTTGCTACAATCGTAGCCGGTGGTTGAGCGCACGCCCGCGTGCGCGGTACCACCGGAACCTCGCCCCCAAGAGAACGAATCCCGGCAGGGATTCCACCTCGGTGCGACCCCTGCCAGGGTCTGTTTTAAAACGATTAAGATACCGGTGGTATCGCCTGCCGGCTCAACCACCGGCTACGGTTGTGGCCTTCCTCCGGAAGGCTAAAAACTGGAACGGGAGACTTTTGCAGAGGTCATCTTCAAGGGTTACGCTGTACGGAAAATGAGATGGGTTTAAGACCCCATGGACTGCCTCACAATCTGAGGACCAAGCTCCCTTTCAAATCCAAATGAAAACTTCCCAAAAAATAAAATCTTCGTTCAACCAAGCTACTCCCCAAAGCCTGACCTGAGGCGATTTGATCGCTTCGACCCGCGCTTAGCCAGATCATGAGTGGAGCAACATTCGGCATCGGGGCCGCATTAAGCGAGCACAGCATTCTTGATCCAAAAACGGGGCAGTGGCTCACGCAGGACTGGGGAACATATCACGTACCAGTCAACGCGGACGTGGCGTGGGAGAGATTGGAGTACGGGCATCGCTGCTGCCATCGGCAATCCGGTTTTTTACGCAACAGGTGTTCGCATGCGTGAGTTGCCAATCACCCCGGAAAAAATCGTTGAGGCTCGTCTCCGTGAAGGAACTGTTTGAATTAATCGAAGCCCGGCGCCAGGAGCGTGGAACACCCCATGCCGCGGCCACTGTGCTAGGCGTCGAGGGCTCTGGCTATCTCAGGCTTTCTGGGATTTATTTGTGGTCAAATATTTCTTAAGAGCAATACTTAGGCAATCGCTTAGGCTGAAATTAGATCGGCGTCGACTTATGGCCAACCCATCGAGGAAATCTGAATTCAGTTCTGCCACGATTCTCGTTCTTGTCTCTGTTTTTATCCTTTCAAGCCTGCAGGGCCACGCGGCGTTGCCCACGGGTTGGACCGATCAGGATATCGGCAGCGTGAGCATCCCCGGAAGCGCGAGTTATAATTCAACGACTGGCGTTTTCACCCTCAGTGGGAGCGGAGGGGATATTAATGGAACGGCCGACGCATTTAACTATGCCTGTGAAAGCGTCACCGGCAATTTCACCTTCATTGCCCGCATCACCGGCAATAGCGGCACGGGGGTCAATGGAGGAGCGCCGGACGGAATCATGATCCGAGAAGGCTTGGCGGCCAATGCGCGGGAGGAAATGGTCTACATGCAGCCAGCCGGCCCCCGGCCCTTTTCCCAGTGGCGCGGAACAACCGGGGGAGGCACGATTCGTGAGTCCAATTCCGATCTGGGGACACCTTATCCCGCATGGTTGAAACTGGAGCGATACGGCGATGAAATCAGCCTCTTTTATTCCTTCGACGACGTCACCTGGCTTTTCGCCGACAGCAGTGCGCTGGCCGGGTTAAGTCAGTCGCTCTACATCGGCATCACCGCCACGGCCCGCAACAATAGTGCTCTCAATACCGTGACCTACGACAGCGTGGCCCTCTCCCCTCTGGTCGTTTCCACGGAAACATCCTGGCTGGGGAATACCTATGCAGGTGGAGGCAAGTACGTTCAATATGGAGGTTTAGCCCTTGCCGTTAATCCATCAACCGGGGCACTTTTCGTGAACGGTGTCTGCGAGGACCATGGGACCTCGTTCTATGACACTAACGGCAACTGGCTGACCGTAGCGCAGAATTCTCACTACAACGGCTCCAATGCCATCGCATGGGACAGCGCCGATGGTTACGTCTGGGTGGGCCAGGCTTATTACGGCGCGGGAAACGGTCAGGGTAAAGGTGGTGTGGCCTACTATACGACCGATGGAATATACCATGGAGCCGTTCTCAACACCTCGACCTCGGGACAGACCATCGTCGGGGTCGCCATCACCGGCGGCAATCTTTACGCGATCGACTCGGTGAACACGCTTAATTCGACGACTGGCGTGGTCACCGTCCATGTCATCAACCTGGCGAGCAAGACCGAAAATACGTCGCTTGACTTCAACGTTCCCGTCGGCGCGCAGAACGTCGCCGCCGACGCTTCGGGCAATCTCTGGATTGTCTTTATGGGCACGACGCCGAGCGTAGGCCATTACAGCAATACCGGAACCTATCTGGGGGCATTGAACCTGACGGGTTTGGGAAATCCCGGTCTGGCCAAACCGCAAGGAATCGCCATCGATTCGTCAGGGAACATCTACGTGGCGGATGATGGGGTGAATCAACAAATCCAGGTCTTCACCTCCGGTGGGGCCTTTTTACAGAGCTTCGGCGCCCAATACGGCATCTACAGCACCTCCCATTCGACCACCGTCGGCCAGGTGGATCCGAGCAAGCTTGATCACCCGATGGGCCTCGCCATCGACACCGCCGGCAATCTTTATGTCACCTGCAATGGACCGTACTCTCCATGGTATGGCGATACCGGCATGGTCATGCGCAAGTACAATTCGACCACCACGGCGAGCGCCGGCACCCTCCTCTGGGAGCGCGATGGGATTGAAGGCGTCGAATGCGCCGCGGCCGATCCCACCAGCGACGGAGTCGATGTCTATACCAAGAACCATCACTATGTGATGGATTACAGCCAACCCGCGGGCCAGGGATGGACCTACAAGGGGGAACTCATCGACGATTTCGCCTATCCGGCTGATCCTCGCGTAACCAGTGCTCGCGCCGCTGCCTGGGTGCGGACGATTAACGGGAAGAAGTATCTGATCGATACCGATCAGCAAGGGGGCGCGATCAACTTTTACCGGTTCCAGAACAACAGCGAGGTCACGATTCCGTATGCCACCTTCAAGCGGGAAAACAATCGATACGGCACACCGAACAACCTTTACATCTGGATCGATTCCAACCTGGACGGGCAGGTTGATGCCGGCGACGTGGTCGATACCAACGGCCTGGCCCTCGGCGAGCCTTCGGGGGAGACCTTTGACTGGCAGGTCGATGCCAACGGGGATGTCTGGTCGATGGGAGGACAAAACGACAAGGTCAACGGCGTGCAGCAGCCATGCCAAATCTGGCACTTCAAGATGACGCTCGACGCCAACGGCAACCCGACATGGTCGAGCAGTAACAACGAACAGTTCGCCCTGCCGGCGGAATTCGTCTCTCCCTACCTGCTGCGCACCCGTTACATTCCCTCGACTGACACGATGTACCTTTCCGGCTATACCGTGGCCAATCCCCGGCCTTCAGGGGAGGGATTCGGTTACATCGGCACGGAGATCATCCGCTACAACAGTTGGCACACGACGCGAACCCTCGCTTTCAGAACCACCGTGCCCTTCCCGCAGCCCAACGGCGCAGGGACCGCCTCCACCGACGGGACCCGGGCAATGGATATAACGGGCAACCTGATCACGACGGTGATGTGGGGGCAAACCACCGATCATCAGGTCAGCCTTTATGACGCCACGACGGGCAGCCTTCTCGATCAATTCACTCCGGGCCCGGAGGTGGGTGGAACGAGCGGGAACATCGACATGAACGATGGAATCAGCGTCTATCAGCGCCAAAACGGCGAATACCTGATATTCGTCGAGGAGGACGACCAGGAGAAGGTCCTGATGTATCGCTGGACGGCTCCCAACTCCGCGATCAACGTCAGCTTCGCCTCGGCCGGCAATGCGGGCCTGACAGCCAACGGCTACACCGCTTCGGGCCAGACCCTGAATGTCACCCTTAATTTCGCGCCATCGCCGGGCACCGTGCTGACGGTAATCAATAATACCAGCTCGAACCCCATCAGCGGCACGTTCGTCAATTTGCCTAATGGCAGAACCATCAATCTGACCTACAACGGAATGCCCTATGCCTTCGCCGCCAACTATTCGGGCGGCGATGGCAACGATCTCACCCTGACCTATGGGTCGCTTCCGTCCACCGATACTCCAACGATGCCTCCTTGGGCGCTGTTTGCGTTAGGGCTTCTTTTGGTCGCCACCGGAATCAAGACTTTTACCAAGGCTACCCCAATTAACGCCTGAGTGGCCGGGTAGACATTCTGGGTTGTTCCAAAACCTCGGCAATCAGTTCGCGTGCGCGTGTCTCGGTCGCCAGCCACCGCCGCCTCGATCTCCACGATGAACAGAGATTTCCCTGCGCAGACACAACGTTATCGCCCTACGACTTGAAATCCCTGCGTGCAAAGTAGAAAGCCCCTATGGCAAGAAAGAGCAAATCAAACGCGCCAAGATAAAGAACTGAATGTAGTACGCGCATCCATGGGATGGTTGGCTGAAACGCCTGCATCCACATCGCCATATTATGGCTCAAGAAATAGGATTGGATGTTCTCAAAATAAGGTACATTTCGCACGACCGTATCGGCGATAAAAAGCGAGAGCGTGAGAACCGTTGCCGAGGCAGGCTTCATGTTGAAACACGAAAACATGAAGCCAAGGTTTGAAATCGTAAGCATCATGAAGCAAAGCAGGCCCGTACTGATGGCAAAACGCTCAAGTCCCGGCCCGCTTTCGTAAAAGGCGAACAGATGCTCCCATGGCGCGACGATGATCAAGCCACCCAGTCCACGATCCAAGATACCCAACAGGACACTGCTGACCACGATGAAAGCAGTCAGTAGCCACGTGTAAACAACGCAGGTAAGATATTTGAGCAATAGAATGCGAGCCCTGGAAATAGGCCGGGAAAGCACCATGCGCATGGTGCCGTCCTCCACTTCCTTGGAAACCATGTCCCCACAGACCAAAGCCAGATAAAGGGAGCCGAGGACGAAGACCGTATTTGTCATCATGACGTAAGCCAGCGTCAGGCCGGAAAAATAATGCGAAAAGTCCAAACCATGCTGGGTCATCGACTGGGTGAACATCCTCTTTGCCTTTGGCGTTTGTAGTAACAGCAGAATAAGGGATTCGACCGCGAGAAAAGCGCCGAATCCCATATAGGTTCGCTTTCGGGCGAACAGCTTCAGCAGTTCGGAATAAAATTGTCGCAGGAAGAGCTTCATACCTCGATCCCTTTGACCGTCTCCAGATAGAATTGTTCAAGCGTGCGGTTGGGATGGACGGCATTGCGCCAGTCTCCTTGAAATAGCAGTTTCCCCATTCGCATGATTGCGACCTGCGGACATATCTGCTCCACCTCGGCGAGGAGATGAGAACAAATCAGAACCGTAAGTTGAAAGTCCCGGTGTAGTTGCCGGATTAATTCCCGCATTTCGTAAATTCCCTCGGGATCAAGCCCTTCACTGGGTTCATCGAGAATCAACACTCGGGGACGCGGTAACAGGGCTTGCGCCAGTGCGAGGCGTTGACGCATTCCATGCGAATAAACACGTACCGGGTCGTCGATACGTGAACTCAGGTGCACCAACTCCACGATCTCCTTAATTTCTTCTCTCGAAACTGGGCAACTATAGTTGCAGAAAATTTCTAGATTCTGACGCCCAGTCAAATATCCGTAAAAAGAAGGCGTTTCAAAGATCGCTCCAACCTGACTCAAAGCCGCCGCTCGCTCGCCCTGTACGTCGTGACCGTTCATTAGCACCCGTCCTCCGTCTGGAATCACCTGCCCCAACATCATCCCTATGGTCGTGCTTTTTCCCGCGCCATTGTGACCGAGAAGGCCGTACAGCGCTCCGTCCGGGATAACCAGCGAAAGATCTTCCACTGCGACCCGTTTTCCAAAGCTCTTTCGTAGATTTTCCAGTCGAATCATAACCGGGCCGTGATGGCTATTTCGGAAGGATCTGAACTACAGGGAGGCTCCCGATAAGGATCGTCCCGCGATTCCTCGCGATAGTGTGGTTCCTTAAGAAAACATTTGTCAAAGCTCGCCTTTCTCACCTCAAGATAGACCAGTATGCGTGAATCCTCCATGGCATACAAAACATGAGCTACCCGAGGTTGCTTAGGGCTTGGTGGCGGTGATCTTCGCCAAATAGATTCCCGATTCGGAAGTGAAAGAAATTTCCGGGAGGACTGTTTTCAGTTGCAAGGAATGATCGGCGCTTACCTCGGATTCGGAAATCTTTGTCCCAGCCAAATCCAGGTTCTGTACGGTATATTTGCCATCTGGAAGTTCTAGTGAGGCCGCGACTTCGCGGGCCGGCTGGGCCGGGATGATGCCCTTGTCATTGGGTACGCCGTCCTGCCAGACGGCAAGATAGGTGTCCCCCGAGTCCTTCAACCGGATCGCAACGGCTTTCACTTGTTCGGATGGACGGACCTGCACGGGCCACGCCTCGTAAGGCCGGCTGCCGAATGTCGTCGCCAGCCATTGGAATGTCTTGAAAGTTGGTTGGATGACCAATTTTCCATCGGCACTTTGATTCGCCAGCATAAAAAAAAGCGGGTCCTTGTCGCGCGTGTCCGGTCCGATGCCGAGGCAGAACTGGCCGAGGATTTCGACTCGTTGCAGACCGAGAAAATAGAACGTGCTCTTTACAAAATATTTCTGTGAGTCCTCGAAGCTGACAAACCCCTTGCCGGGTTGAGGGTCGCCCCAGGCCGGCCATCCCCACTCCGTCACTGCCAGCGGCATCCGCACGTGATGCTTGTCAAAGATGCGGTCGATATTCTTACGGAAGCCTCCGTCGATGGCATCGTACCATCGGCTGAACGACAGAGGCTGCCCGGAATAGCAATGAAAGGCGTAAACATCGAGATCGGGCGCGATGCCGCGCTCGAAAAGAAGGTCGCCGCGACTTCCCGCGTAATCCCGGTTCCACCCGCCATTCATGAGCACGGCATCGGGCTGGAGTTCATCCATGACTTCGCGCACCCGCGAAATCATCGGAACATAACGGTCCCCCAGCCAGTAATTCCAGTTGTCCTTGAAAGGCGGGCGCCCGATCGGCGGAGGCAGATTCGGGCGCTCCACATAACGGCCCGTGGCGAGAAGGCCCGCGTCAGGTTCATCCCAAATTTCGTAATATCTCGCCGATCCGTGAAGCGCGGTCACAATGGTCCGGAGATAATACTCCCAATCATCGAGGCGATCAGGCGGTCCGAACGCCCGATTGCGCCACGTCATAGTCTTATCGGTATAGGTCTTGGCCCACGGAACGCAGTAGTCCAAAATCACCAAGGGTTCGATGTTGCGTTTCTTCAACTCCGCGATTTGCCGCGAGAAGCGGTCGAGCCAGCCGCGATCAATTTCGCGGCCCCTGGGCATGAGACCATCCCATGGCGCCTCGACCAGAGCCATGCGGACGCCGCTTTGCGTGAGTAGATCGAGGACGGCGTCGCTCCCTCCGTTCATGGTCGTGCCAAAAATGGTGTAGCCCGGCCAGTGATGCGAGGATGCTGCGCGAACCGCAGGCTTCAGCGTGAATTTTTCCGAGGTCACCGATTGGCCGCCGACAGTCACGCCCGTGACGGCAATCTTGTATTCCTTGCCCCTCGAAAGGCCCGTGAGATCGACCGCATGAATTTCCTCCGGCTTCGACTGACTCGATCGGCTGAATTCCTTGTCCTCATCATAGATCATCACGGTGGAGGTCATGGGTTCGCTCGTCGTGAAAACGAGTCGCGCGGAAGAGTCCGTGATATTGGTGAAACCCACGCCAAAAATTCCCGGTGGGATGGGCGCAGCTGGAATGGGCGACGGAGACTGGGCCGGTACCGAAGGATTTTGAGCAAAGGTAAAGAGCGGGGCCAGAAAAACAAGAAAGCCCCAAAGGACAAGACTCAGTGGCAGGAAACGTTTCATTATTTTTAGAAATCGGTAGCCATGTGTGGTGGATCGTATGTTTCCTGCCTGGGCGTCGCTCCTATTTATGCACCGATTTATATCTCGTAATTTTCCACGCCGCCCTTCGCTACAGTGCGTGTGGGAAGAAAGGGGCCGGGAAGGTTTTGCAATTAGCGATGGAAGCGCACATCTCAGATTTTCGCGGTTACAGGGCAAGGCTTGCATCTAGTTGTCGCAATCTCTCTCAACTTAGCAAGAGTTAGTCGAATAGATTCAAGTTCAGCGAGCCATGGGGCGCAAACCCCATAACTTGCCCAGCGTTAGATTAACACACCCGGTTTGATCGTCGATTCCAACAATGTTGCCCTCGCTACATCCCCGCAGTAAGCGTGCTGACTACCATTTGATGGGGCCGACGGCGGCCTAAAAAGGAGTAACACTCCAATGCTGGGAAAGGAGTGTTGTGATGGAAGAGAAAATCGAAGTTGGAAAAAAAAGCCCCTCGTAAGAAGAACCAAAAGAACCGGGTGAAGGTGTATTTCTGTAGCTCCCAATCGAAAGCTTTCTCCAGAACCGTGAATTAAATGAGGGATGGGCCACAAAAGGATTGGAACCCGAATCGAGAGCATCTTTATCCTCGTCACTTTGCCCTGAACTTGGTGATCTAAGCGGATGCTGGCCAAGGTCTTTTCCGCCGCGGTATGGGGCGTCGACGCCTACCCCGTCGAAGTGGAAGTCAACGCCAGCCCGGGCAAAGCCGTCACAGTCGTCGTCGGCCTGCCCGACACGGCGGTCAGGGAGAGCTGCCATCGCGTCATCAACGCCGTCACCAACAGTGCGTTTCGCTTTCCCTGGGGCCGCGTCACATTCAACCTCGCCCCAGCCGATGTGAAGAAGGAGGGGCCGAGTTTTGATCTGCCCATGGCGCTCGGTATCGTGACGGCTTCGGATCAGCTCACCCTGCGCAATCTCAACGATTACTGGGTCGTCGGGGAATTGGCGCTGACCGGCGAAGTGCGTCCGGTGAAAGGCGCGCTGGCCATCGCCCTTTCCGCGCGCAAGCACAAGAAAAAGGGCCTTATCCTGCCCGCGGCCAATGCGCCCGAGGCGGCCGTGGTGGCGGGACTCGATGTTTATCCCGTGAAGCACCTGCGCGAGGCGGCGGAATTTCTCGCGGGCTCGCTCGACATCAAGCCCGTGAGCATCGACCCGAACACCATCCTCGGCGAATTCGACGCGATTGAAAACGACTTCGCCGACGTCAAGGGACAGGAGCACGTGAAGCGCGCCATTGAGGTCGCGGTTGCGGGTGGCCACAACGTCCTCATGATCGGCCCGCCCGGCAGCGGCAAGTCGATGCTCGCCAAACGCATTCCGGGTATCTGCCCGCCGCTCTCGCTCGACGAGGCGCTCGAAACCACCAAGGTGCACAGCGTGGTCGGGCTGCTTTCGCCCGAGCAGGCGATGGTCACGCGCCGGCCTTTTCGCGCACCGCACCACACCATTTCCGACGCGGGCCTCATCGGCGGCACGGCGAACCCAAGTCCCGGCGAAGTCAGCCTCGCCCATCACGGCATTCTCTTTCTCGACGAACTGCCCGAATTTCGCCGCAGCGCGCTGGAGGTCCTCCGTCAGCCGCTCGAAGACGGCACCGTGACCATATCGCGCGCCTCCGGCTCGATGACTTTTCCCGCGCAATTCATGCTCGTTGCCGCCATGAATCCAAGTCCCGGCAGCGGCGGCTTTGGCGATGCGGAACGGGGCCGCGCCTCGCAGGCGGCGATCCGCAAATATCTCAACAAAATTTCCGGCCCGCTGCTCGACCGCATCGACATCCACGTCGAGGTACCCGCCGTGAAGCACGAGACGCTGCTGCGTCCGCACGTCGCGGAATCATCGGCGGAGATCCGCGCGCGCGTCCTGAAGGCGCGCAAAATCCAAAACGAACGTTTCGCCTCGAAAAGAAAAATCCGCTGCAACGCGCAAATGGGCTCCAAAGACATCAAGGCCTTCGTCCCGCTCGACACCGATAGCGAAAGCCTCCTCCGCATGGCGCTCACCGAACTCAACTTGAGCGCCCGCGCCTACGACCGCATCCTCAAAGTCTCCCGCACCATCGCCGACCTCGCCGGCGCCGAAAAAGTCGACTCCACCCATCTCAGCGAAGCCATCCAGTACCGCACGCTGGATCGGCAGGTTTGGGGGTGAGTAGCGGAGCCGACATTTACACCTGTTCCCTTTTCGCGCGAGCTTGCCAAGCGTGGTAACGCAAACCTAGTCTGCCGTTATGAGGACACCTATACTTATGGTTCTGGTTGTTCTGGTTTGTTTGCTTTCTCCTGGTTGCAATCGAGCTCCGTCTTCTTCTGCTGCTGCACCTCCAACCGCAAACGCTACGGCTGACAATGGTGGCGTTAATGTGACCGTTAGCGGACAAGTGTTTATTGTCACAAAAAGTGGAGAGAGCATTAAGCTTGGTTTGGTTCACGTAGGTATAGCCGATAACCAACTCGCAGAGATTGAAAAGAAAAGCATCTCTGACATGCTGACGAAAAATCTTTCTGAGTCTAAGGCCAAGATAGACGAAGCAAGGGCGAGCTATCAGGCAGCTAGAGATTTGTATGATAAGTTGCTGCCAGATTATACCAAAGCTCAGAAAGCTTTACACGACGCAGTGAGCGCTGAAGGCATCTATGCTATAGGTGATAATGAGGTGGACGGCGTTGATTCTGTGCAGGCTGCAAATATAGTGACGCTAAACCGGCAACTAGCAGCCATAGGAGCGAAAATAGCTCCATTATATGATGATTTTATGGCCAAGTTTCAAAATTTACGCGTCCTTGTGGAAGAGCAGCAGAACGACGTGCAAGGCTCGCTCGATACCTTCTTTAGTACGTTTGGTGGGGTAGCAGATACCAAGACTGATGCTGACGGCAAATTTACACTCTCTGTGCCAGAAGGTAAGAGTTATGTTTTGGTGGCACAGACCTCGCGCTCTGTCGGAGATACCACAGAAAAGTATTACTGGATTGAAGACGTAGACCTAACCAAAGCGAATAACGGTCTTACGATCCTGCTCAGTAATGATAACCTAGTAGACGACCCTGTATCCGAACTAAAGGTAGATTCCAGTTTGGTCGTTCCTGTATTAGCTGATTTGCCTGTTGAAATGTACGGAGATGATTACGTAAAGGCACCTGCAGCCTACACCTTTAAAAGTCCTACAGGCGAAATTGTAACGCCAGATAGCACTGTTGCTGCCGATCCATCAAGCTCAACCAATAGCGATGCTGTGACTACTCCTACTGTGCCCGCATGGACACCTCCTAATCCCATACCTGCACAGGATAACTGGACATGGAATACAAAAGACAATACCTATCAGAATGTAGTCATAACAGGGTTTAATACAGATGATGACACTGTTTCTATAGTTCACTCTACAGGCGTGGCTCACGTACCTGTGGCGTTATTGCCTCCTGACATTCGGAAGACACAACTACTCACCTGATGCTTCTGCAGGCGAGCCTATTGCACCTGCGTTTACGGTTCCCATACCTGATGTAACACCCGCCGCTACCAATACGCCTGCTGATAATGCTCCGACTCCCCCTCCCTCACAGCCATTTAATCCCGGCTCCATTAATGATTCTGTGACTAAATAAGGAGAGAAAGGGACGAGAAAAGGGGACGGGCACGCATCCCAAATGGACTTTGAGAATAAAGTGTAAAAAATCTTCAGAGGAGAAATGAAGATTTTAAGCGATTTAGGATTTGTAAGCTTTGCAGCCTTTGTGCCCCGCTCATTTTTATGCGATAACTAGGCCATGACAGATAGCGTTCAAGCCAATCGAAGACGAAATCCGATGCCAGCATTACCTCCGCGTGCCGGTGGAAAAATCTTCCCCATCCTGCTCGCCATACCACGCCATACCACACCATAACGGAACATCCCCATACCCCCCTCCCCCCCAGGGCGGAGAAGCGCGAAAAGCGGACCATGACAGACATCGCAACTCCATCCAAACATCTCGACAGCCCGGACGGCCCCGGTAATTTACCGAGGATGATGCGCCTGGCTGATTACGTTGCGCAGACGCTCGCGCGGCATGGCATCGAGCATGTCTTCCTCGTGACCGGCGGCGGCGCGATGCACCTCAATGACGCCATCGGGCGGTGCCCCGGCCTCAAATACGTTTGCTGCCACCACGAGCAGGGCTGCACCATCGCCGCCGAGAGCTATTTCCGGCTGACCAACCGCCTCGCCGCCGTCAACGTCACCACCGGCCCCGGCGGCACCAACGCGATCACGGGCGTCTATGGCGCGCATGTCGATTCGCTCGCCATGATCGTCGTTTCCGGCCAGGTGAAGCGCGAAACGTGCGTGCGCAGCACCGGCCTCGCCTTGCGGCAGATGGGCGATCAGGAGGTTGACATCGTCCGCATGGTCGAGGGCATCACCAAGTACGCCGTGGTGGTCTGGGAACCGGAGACCATTCGCTATCATCTGGAAAAGGCGCTCTATCTCGCCACGCACGGACGCCCCGGCCCGACTTGGGTCGACATTCCCATCGACGTCCAGGGCGCGCAGATCGACCCCGATAAGTTGGCCGGCTTCGATCCGGCGAAAGAGACCATCCCCTCGCCCGACCTATCCCGCCTCGATGACGATATCGCCGTCATTCTCGACAAAATCCGTTCGGCAAAACGGCCCGTCATTTATCCCGGCACCGGCATCCGCCTCAGCGGCCAGTACGAGACGTTTTTGCAAATTCTGGAGAAGCTTGGTGTGCCCGTCACGCCCGCCTTCAATTCCAGCGATCTCCTCTGGGAAAATCACCCCTGCTACGCGGGACTGCCCGGCACGATCGGCAATCGCGCAGGGAATTTCGCCGTGCAGAACGCCGATTTCCTCCTCGTGCTCGGCTCCCGCTTGAACATCCGCGCGGTCAGTTACAACTGGCAGAATTTCGCGCGCGGCGCCTTCAAAGCCATCGTCGACATCGATCCGCTTGAGCTGCAAAAACCGATGGTGCGACCCGATCTTCCGGTCCATGCCGACCTCGCCGATTTCCTGCCGCGCCTGCTCGCCGCCATTCCGGATGGCATAGCTTCGGCGCACAGGGGCTGGATGACCCAGTGCAAGACGTGGCTCGCCCGTTACCCCGTCGTCCTGCCCGAATATTGGAAAACGCCGGACCAGGTAAATCCCTACTGCTTCGTCGACTCACTCTTTGACCAGCTCAATGAAAAAGACGTCATCGTCACCGGCGACGGCACGGCATCCGTCTGCACGTTCCAGGCGGCCAAGATCAAGCGCGGGCAGCGGCTCTATCACAATTCGGGCAGCGCGCCGATGGGCTACGATGTGCCGGGCGCGCTCGGGGCAGCGGTCGCGCTGGGCGGAAAGCGACGTGTGATTTGTCTCGCGGGCGACGGCAGCATCATGATGAATTTGCAAGAGCTCGAGACGATTCGTGGTCAGCGCCTGCCGGTGAAAATTTTCATCTTCAACAACCACGGCTACCACTCCATCCGCCAGACGCAGGCCAATTTTTTTGCCGACAACATTGTTGGATGCGGCACCGATTCCGGCATCAGCTTCCCCGACTTCGGCAAGATCGCGGCGGCGTTTGGTTTCGGCTTTCGGCGCTGCGCGAATCACCGCGACCTGGCGTCGATGATTCACGAGACGCTGCAGAACAATGGCCCGCAGTGCTGCGAGATCATGCTCGACCTCGCCCAGCCCTTCGCGCCGAAACTCACCTCGCGCCGCCTCGAAAGCGGCAAAATGGTTTCCTCGCCCCTGGAGGACATGGCGCCTTTCCTGAGCCGCGAAGAATTGCGGGCAAACATGTTCATTCCACTGGTGGAGGAATAAGCCGCCCTTTCAGACAATCACGAGCACGAACAGCGCTTCGCCATCGCGGCGAGGTGCGCCGGCGAAGTCCCGCAGCATCCGCCGATAATCCGCACGCCCGCCTTGAGCAACTCTGGCACCATCGCGGCCATCTCATCCGGAGTCGCGCGATAAACCGTTTGTCCGTCGACAAGCTGCGGGGAGCCGGCGTTCGGTTGCACGATCACCGGATTTTTTCCCGCGGCGCGAACCAGTTCCCGGGCGAGGTCAACGTAATCTGCCAGCGAAAGCTCGGTCCCGCAATTGGCCCCGACAATGTCCGCTCCGGCCGCCACCGCGCGCGACACGGCCTCCGCCGCCTCCGTTCCCATCATCGTGCGAAATTTTCCATCGCGGGTTTTCTGGAACGCGAAGGTCGCAATCGCGGGCAGCCCGGCAAAATCCCTAGCGGCGGAGAGGGCGACTTCCGCCTCCGCCGGATCGCTCATCGTCTCAATGAGAATCGCATCGGCGCCGCCTTCCGCCAACGCGGCCATCTGCAAACGAAAGATTTCGCTCAGCTCCTCCGCGGTCATGTCGCCCAGCGGCTCCAGAAAATCGCCGAAAGGCCCGACGTCGCCCAGCACCCATGCGGTATCTCCCGCCGCCTTGCGCGCGTTTTGCGCCCCGGCGCGGTTCAGCTCCGCCATGCGCGCCTCCAAGTTGTGACGGCCCAGGGCCGAGGACGATCCGCCAAAGGTATTGGTCGTGATGAGACGGCATCCCGCCTGCCGATAAGCCTCATGCACGCCGCGCACCACATCGGGACGCTCCACATTCCAAAGCATTCCGCACTCGCCACTCTCCAGACCCTGGGCCAGAAGTTGCGTCCCCATCGCGCCATCGCAAACCAGCGGCTGCGAGGCCAGGGAGGAAAGAAGACCGTTCATTTTACAAAGTGCGAAAGTGAATGCAGGCCCGTGAAAAGCGGGCTGAACATCGGCTTAGTTGACGGCGAAAATTTGATCAGGTCAAAACCAATCGCGCACCAGATACCTATTATGTTCGCGCGATTGAACACCGAGGTGAAATACGACTAAAGGCATTCCCAAAAAGCAAAATCAGCCAACAATTCGCCAAGCTGCAGCCAGCTCACGTGCACCTCCTCCACATGCTGGCGAAACAGGCGTCGAGGTGCTGAGTATTGGAAGTCGTTTCTTGGCAGCCAAACCTGATCCCTTTTTCACGGGCCATTTTACCTCCCGTTTTTCCCAAATCAGATTTCTTGTCGACCGGGCGTGATACCATCGCCGGTGTCTTCTTATCACCCACCGGGAAAAAGCAACCGGCCATCGAGGTGCCCCCTTGCTTCGAATTCCAACCGGCCAGGCTAAGGTTTTGAGTTTTCATACCCATCCTTGTGCTTGTTGAATGCCAAACGCCGATCAAATCGCATTTTACTCCAGGCAAGCAACTTACAACAACACCCGTAATTTTCGAGCCACCGCGATCGAAAAGATTTTTTCATCCCTCCAGCAAACCGCTTTGTCATTTATCCCGGACAAATCCGGGCAACCGGACGCGATTCACAGACGCGCGACCGCAGGCTGGGGAATGCTGACGAGAAACGAAGCACCTTCGCCCGGCGACGTTTTAAAAGTAATGCCTCCGCCGTGCGCCGTCACAATACTGCGAACGATGGCCATGCCGAGGCCGGTGCCTTCACTTTTGCCGTGCGTAACAAAGGGCTCGAATATCTGACTTTGCACCGCGGGCGGAATGCCGGGACCGTTGTCCTCCACCTCCAGATAAAAAACGGCATCCTTGACCCACGCGCGAACATCGATCCGGGCATTCCGCGTCGCCGCCAGCGCCTGGACGGCATTGGTCACCAGATTCAACACGACGCGCAGCAAGCGCATGGAATCGATTTCAATCTCCGCTGGCTCAGCGTGGAACCGGATGTCAATTCCGGTTTGGGCCAGATAGCCATCGTTGAGTTCCTTGAACTGGTCGATAAATTTCGTCGTCGTGGTTCGTCCGGGGGCGAGCTTCGATTCTCCCCTGGAAAATTCCATCAGTTCGGCCGCCATGCCCACGAGGCGGTCGCACTGCAACCGAATGCCGTCGCACCAGCGCGGTACTTTTCCGTCGCGGGCCGCGGTGTTGATCAAATCGGCGCTCAACCGAATGCTCGACACCGGCGTGCGCAAATCGTGCATGAGCGAACTGGCCATCTCGCCCACGAGGGAAAGCTTCTCCTTGTGCACAACCTCGGCGACGATGAGATCGGTCGCCTTGCGCAACGTGGTGAGGACATGCTGAAACAGGGCCAGCGTCGCCGCGCCGGGACTCGTCGCCAGGACTTCGAGCAAAACGGGCCCCGGAATCTTGGCGATGGAGGTCGCCCCGCGCGTCCGCGCCGAGGTGCTGCGTCCAAATCCGTCCAGCACGGCGACTTCGCCAAAGTAATCACCGGGTTGAACCACGTTGAGAATTTTCTCGTGCGCTCCCGCGACGCGGATGATCTCGACTTCGCCCTCGAGAACGAGGTGAACTCCATCCGCCGCATCACCCTGATGAAAAAGAAAAGCGCCGTGCACATGGTCTTCGCGAATGAGGCACCGGAGGAGTTGCTCGCGCGCGGCCGGCGCAAAGCGGACCAAAAAGGGATGGGCGGAAGAGTCCATGGCGGAAATCTGACTCACTCTG
>Ga0302320_10005401_pt1 | contig 28716 bp, 28 predicted proteins | sample Bog_T0_3_FD_202130 | JGI IMG/M metagenome (GOLD analysis project Ga0302320, IMG submission 202130) | Peat permafrost microbial communities from Stordalen Mire near Abisko, Sweden - Bog_T0_3 | ecosystem: Environmental > Terrestrial > Soil > Wetlands > Peat | place: Sweden: Abisko, Stordalen Mire...
GATCTCATGTACCTTGCCGTCACGGTCCACCACGTTAATCCGCGCCATCGTTCGCTTCTCCGGTATGCCAAACGGGGTAGTCTGCCGCAAGTCGGGCCCGCCGACCACTAGGTACTGTTCACAGGTCATGGCCGGCAGCGATTTGCGCCTAGCCGGGACGCGTCAGGTCGTGCAAAACTCACCACCTTCCACCGAGGAGCCGTTCTTGCACATCTATCACGTCGACGCCTTCACCCAGACCCCGTTCACCGGCAACCCGGCGAACGTGATACTCGGCGCCGACGGGCGCGATGACGCGGCGCTGGCGGCCATCGCGCGGGAGTTCCCCGCTGCGGAGACGGCCTTCGTGCTCGCCGCGGATGCGTCCGACCACGACCTGCGCATCCGGTTCTTCAATGCGCGCCGGGAAATGCCGTTCGTCGGCCATGCAACCGTCGCGGCACACGCCGTACTGGTCGCCGCGGGAAGGCGCGGCGAAGGTCGCTGCCTGCAGAAGTCGGGCACCGGCATCATCGAGGTCGCCGCACACGGCGGCCTACTCGAGTTCCGCCAGGGCGTGCCGGAGCTCGAGCCGCCGCTGCCGCTGAAGACCACGCTGCGGGTCGCCGAGGCGCTGCGCCTGCCCGCGCGACAGCTGCACGCCGCGCTGCCGGCGCGCCTCGCCCGCAAGGGCAGCACGCGCCTCGTCGTACCGGTTGCGGAGCCGGCCGCGCTGGATGCGCTCGCGCCCAACTTCGAGACGCTGGAGGCCCTCGGCCGGGAACTCGGCGTGGAGGGCTTCTTCGCCGTCGCCTACCAGCGCACGGGCGATGCGGTCACAACCGAGGCGCGCATGTTCTGCCCGGCGCTGGGACTGCCCGAGGACCCGGTCAGCGGCAACGCACACGCGATGCTCGCAGCCTACCTCTGGGAACATCATGTCCTCGACCGTCATACCCACGCGTTCCAAGGGCGCCAGGGCCGGCAGGTGCAGCGTCCCGGCACCGTTGAGGTCAGGCTCGAGCTCGATCACCAGGGGCTGCTCGCCGCGGTGCGCATCGGCGGCGCCGCGGTCATCGTCAGCAGCGGCGAGCTGCACCTTTAGGGTCTGGTGCCCGCAGGGACTGGTTCCAGGGGCAGGCTCGCCGTCAGCCCGTCGGCGCGTGCCTGCACGTCGCGCGCGACCTGCAGCGCCTCCTCAAGGTTGCCCGCCGCGAACGCGGACTGCCCCTTCGACCACAGCGCCACCGCCGCACGCACTGCCCGTTGCGCGGACTCGATGTCTGCCTGCGGCCTCGCGCCGTGCCGCGCTGCTGCGAGCCGGTCAAGCCGCTGTTCCAGTGTCGCGAACTGGTCGGGAAGGCTGTTTGCATAACGCGCCCACTCGGACTGCTGCGCGGCGCGTGCCGCCACTTTGTCTGCGACGAGGCGCTGATGCAACGCGATCAGTGCCGAACGCAGCTGGGGCGCTGCCGCGACGACGCTGCGATAGTCGCCGCGATCGAAGCTCGACTGCAGGTCGCCGAGCTGGCGCTGCAGATCGGCGTATACCTCAGGCTGCCGGGCCGCGGCCTCTGCGGCGACGACGCCGAACGCAGTATTGACCTCGGCCAGATCCTTGCGCGCGGCATCCGCTGAACCTGCACAGGCCGCGAGCAGCGCGACCAGCAGCGCCAGCACGGCAGCGCGCGGGGTATTCAGGAGGACTCCCTGCCGAGTTCGCGCGCCGCGCGGTCCAGCCATTCGGCCTGGGCGCGGCGGTAATGCGCCGGGGCGAGCTCCGCCGTGCGCAGCAGCTCCCGCAGCATCCGCGTGGCTTCCGCCGGATCGCCGAGGCGGCGCACCAGCAGCGCATGGCGCAGCCGCGCCTCGGCGCCGGGGTAGCCGGGCGCGATCGCCGCATACTGCGCCAGCGCCCCCGCCGTATCGCCACCCTCCTCGAGGGTGCGCGCGAACAGCAGACCGATGTCGGGCGAGAATGCGCCGGGATCGTGCTCCCGGAGCCGCTCGAGCGCGCTGCGCGCGGCGCCGAAATCGCCGGCTGCGAACTGCGCCCGCGCGAGTCCCGCCAGCAGCGTCGGGTCATGTTCGAACACGCCGCGCAGCCCCGTCGTATAGACAGCGATGGCCTGCGCGTAATCGCCGCGCTGATACAGCTGCTCGCCGAGCCGCCGCCGCGCATCGACATTGCCGCTGACCTCGACCGCGGCACTGGCTTCGCGCAGGTCACGGTCCGGATCGATGATCCGGCGCACCTGCCTGGAGGCGCGCCGTGCACCGCGGCTGCCGAACAGCTCCGGCAGCAGTTCCGCGACTACATAGGCCAGCGGACCCGCGCCCGGCAGCAGCGCGATCGCCAGTATCCACAGCTGGTTGCGACCGGTGCGGATGACATGGATGATCAGCGCGACCTGGATCGCCAGCGACAGGATCAGGAAAATCATGCGGTCCTCCGCAGCTGTACGGCGTCGGCGAGCGCACGGTGTCCGGCCAGGCGCAGCATACGCGTAACGCCGCGAGGCAGGTCGGCGGCGTGGTGCACGGCCATGACGAGCGTCACGCGGCTGGCCATCAGCCGCTCCAGCAGTCGCCGCATCAGGCTGCGCTGCAGCGGATCGAGGCCGGTCAGCGGCTCATCGAGCAGCAACAGCCGGGGAGCCGCCGCCAGCGCGCGCGCCAGCAACGCACGGCGCAGCTGGCCGTATGACAGTTGCCGCGGCCGCAAGTCCGCCTGCGCGGCGAGTTCGAAGAACGCGAGCCAGCGGCGCGCCCGGCGCAGCTCCGCCGGGGTCGCGGGGTCGGCGAGCCCGATGCTGGCGCGCGGGCCGCTCGCGACGAGTTCGAGCGTGCTGACGTCGATCAGGTAATCGCTCTGCAGTTCCGGGGACACGAAGCCGACGCAGCGCTTCCAGTTTTCGATCGGCGTGCCGCGCGGCGATCCCTGGCGCAGGATCAGGCCGCCCTCGGCCGGATGCAGGTCACCGTAGAGCAGCTTCAGGAAGCTCGATTTGCCCGAACCGTTCGGGCCGACCACCGCCCAGCTTTCCCCGGCCCGCAGCTGCCAGTCGACCCCGCGCAGCACGGCACGGTACTCGACATAGAGATCGACGGACCGCAGGTCCACCAGCAACGCACCCGGGCGCGCTCCCCGTGCCCGCACCGGCAGCGGCAGCGGCGCCGGCGCAAGCCTGGGCGGGCGCGCGAGCTGCGCGAGCGCCGGGGCGCGCAGCACTTCGCTCGCGACGACGCGGCCCGCCTCGAGCCCGAGGATGCGCGTCGTGCCCGGTGGGATGTCCTCGGGACGGTGCGCCGCGATCACCCAGGACTGGCCACGTCGACGCGCCGCCGCAAGCAGCGCGTCGACACGCCGGCGGTAGCGCGTATCGAGTCCGTTGTAGAGTTCGTCGAGCAGCAGCCATGCCGGGCGGCGCACCAGCGCACGCGCCAGCAGCGCGATGCGCTTCTGCCCGTAGGACAGGCCGAGGAAGCGGCGCTCACGCAGGGCCCCGAGGCCGCAGGCCGCCAGCATCGCGGCCACGCGGCGGGATTGGGCGGACGTGACGGGCGTAAGCAGCAGGTCGGTGCCCTGCAGGCCGGTCGCGATCAGCTCATCGACGCGCGGGTTCCAGCCGTACCGGGCGTACTTGTCCTGTGCCTCGGCACCGAGATAGACGAGCAGCGGCTTCGCCTCCAGGGGTGTGAGCGGACCTGCGCCGCTGCGGTACTCGACAGCGCCGCCGTCCGGTGTCGGCCACAGGTCGGTCGCGAGAAGCTTCAGCAGCTGTGTCTTGCCGGCACCGTTGCCGCCTACCAGCGCCCAGCGCTCGCCGGCCCGAAATGCGCAGGATATGTCGCGCAACGCCCAGCAGCTGCCGCGCCGGACGCTGACGCGGTGGATGAGAATGTCCAGTTGACGGAGCGTGGCCATACCTGAGCCAAGGATAAACGATCCGCTGCTTGCGATGCGCACTGCAGCGGTTACACTATCGTCACATGGCAATGCCTCCGCATTCTCCACGCCCCGGCGCACCGCAGTCGTGGGAGCGCCTCGCGCGCTGTGACGCCGAACAGCAGCAGCGTTTCCTCGCCGAATCCCTGTCCATCCTGCTTGCCGACCTGTTGCGATCGGTGCTCGCCGACTCGAGTCCGGCGCTGCCGGCCGACGAATTATTCGTCGCGCGCTACTGCGAACTGACGACCGCGCTGGCGGACATCGAGGAGCGCCGCCAGGCCGACCGCGGCATCACCCGCACCGGCCTCGCCAAGCGCTGCGTGACCTGGCTGAAGCTTTTGCTGTCGTCGCCGCCGCACATGCATCACAGCGCGGCGCTGCGCGAGTTCGTCGATGCGCTGAACCTGTTCCCGGCGCTGTTCGACAGCGAGCCGTCGGCGCGCTCGCGGCGCGCCCGTCTGACCTGGCTGCTGACCCACGACCGCCGCCTCGACGCCAGCACGCGCGAAGCGGCCACCGCCCTGATCGACGCCTGCGAGCACCTCGGCGTCCTCCTCTGGCCGGACGCAGAAACGGCCTGACCCGCCCCTTGCCTGGCCTTAAGATCAGATCGGAGAATCTGTTATAATAGCTGGTTAGTTTTTTTTCTCTTGCGCTGGCCGGAGCCCCGAAAAAACCATGCAAAACCCCAAGCCGCAGGAAGCCGACGCAGAAATGGCGGCTGCCGCCCCCTCGAACACCGTGCGCCGCAAGTTCACCAAGCTTCTGCAGCCGTTCGCGGGCGAGCGCTCGGTCGTGGTGCCGATCATCTGGTTCCTGCTCGACTGGCTGGTCCTCGGCGTCGCAATCGCCAGCCTGCTGATCGTCGAGTCCACCTGGATCAGGATCTTTGCATCGCTGACCGCGGCGCTGTGGATCGCGCGCCTGTTCGTCATCGGCCACGATGCCTGCCACGGCTCCTACACCCCGAACAAGACGCTGAACAAATGGATCGGGCGGATCGCCTTCCTGCCGTCGCTGACGCCTTACAGCCTGTGGGACATCGGCCATAACCTGGCGCACCACGGTTTCACGAACCTCAAGGGCCGCGACTACGTCTGGACGCCGTATTCCCCGGCCGAGTTCGCGGCGCTGCCATGGCAACGGCGCATCATGGAGCGGGTCTATCGCAGCGGCGTCGGCCAGGGTGTCTATTACATGGTCGAGATGTGGTGGAAAAAACTGTTCTTCCCGAACCGCAGGCACGTCAGTACCCGCCGCACGAGTTATACGCTGGACAGCCTGCTGGTCGCCGCGTTCGCGACGCTGTGGATCGGCGGCCTCGTCGCCTGGGGCCTGCACAGCGGGCGCTCGATCCCGTCGCTGCTGTTCTTCGCCTTCGTCGTGCCGTTCTTTTTCTGGAACTGCCTGATGGGATTCGTGATCTACGTACAGCACACGCATCCGCGGGTCGCCTGGTATGAGCGCCGCGACGAGTGGACTGCGAATGCGGGCTACGCGACGACGACCGTGCACATCAAGCTGATGCGCCCCTTCGACGGCCTGATTCACTACATCCTCGAACACGGCGCCCACCACGTGAACATGGGCATCCCGCTGTACCGGCTGAAGAGCGCGCAGGCGCGGCTCGCCGCCACCCTCGACGAGCGGCTGAACTCCGAGGTGTTCACCTGGCGGTATTACTGGAATACGGTGCGGCGCTGCAAGCTGTATGACTTCGCGACCCACGTCTGGACCGACTTCGACGGCCGGATCACCTCAGAGCCGCTGATCAATTCCCGCCACCAGGCGTTCAGCTAGGGCTCGAACCGCGCCAGGCAGTCCGCGATGGCGCGGATGCCCTCCCCGACGCGCGGCCCGGGACGCATCAGCGGATCGGCAACCGCGGATGCAAAGTCGCAGATCCTTCCCAGGCGCACGGCCGTGATCGCGCCCCAGCCCGGCCGGCCGGCCAGTGCAGTCAGCGGCGTACCCGACACCATGATCACGTCGGGATTGCCCATCACCACATACTCCGGGTTCAGCCGCGGAAATGCGCCGAGGTCCGGCGCAACGATATTGCGCACACCGAGCCGCGCGATCAGCTCGCCGATGAAGGACTGCGGTCCGGCCGCGTAAGGAGTGCTGTCAATCTCGAAGTAGACCGACGGCTGCGCGTGCGGCCGGACGCGATAGGCCGCAGCAACGGCATCGACGGCATGCGCCACCGTCTCGCGCAACGCGGCGCCCCGGGGCTCTTCGCCGAGCAGTGCCGCGACCGTCGTGATCGTGCGCCCGACGTCCTGGTAGGTCACCGGTTCGATCACGAAGGTCGCGATGCCGAGCGCATCGAGGCGAGCGCGCAGCCCCCCGGCCCGCCCGAGCAGCACCAGCTGCGGACGCTGGCGCACGATCAGCTCGACGCTCCAGGTGCCGAGTCCGCCGACCTTCGGTTTAGCGGCGGCCGCAGCCGGCCAGTTCGAGTAGTCGTCGGTCGCAACCAGCCGGTCGCAGGCGCCCAGTGCACAGACGGTCTCGGTCAGCGACGGCATCAGCGAGACGATGCGCTGCGGCGACGCGGCCAGGGTGACGCTGCGCCCCTCGTCGTCGGTCAGTGCGCGGGGGGCGGCCAGCGCGCACGACGCAGCGCTGGCGAGGCTCAGTGCCGCGGCAAGCGCGACGGCCAGCGCGACCGGGATTCTGCAGCGACACCTCATGCTGTGTCGTCCTGCCTCAGAACTGCGCGCGCAGCCCGGCGAACACCACCCGGCCCGGCGTCCCGTACCGGTACGCGGTTTCGTACCGCTTGCCCGTGGCGTCGTCGATGCGCCCGTAGAGTTCGAGCCGTTCGTTCAGCTGGCATCCCAGCCGCAGGTCGGTCAGCACATAGCCACCGAGCGGGGTCGTGTTCGCGACGTCGTCGAAGCTGCGCCCCGCGTAGCGCTCCGCGACCGTCGCCGAGAGCCCGCTGGCGAAGAGGTAACTCGCCGACGCATTCGCCGCATCCCGCGCCCGGCGCGGCAGCTGGTTACCGTAAGCGCCTGGGGACAGGTTCTCGGTGGCGGTCTGCGTGTAGTTGGCCGCGAGGGTCAGCGCCGTAACCGGCCGGTAGACCGCCTGGAGTTCGACCCCATGCACTCTAGCCTCGTCGATGTTGGCGTAGTAACCGCCGAACACCGCTGCGACGCACTGCGGCGATCCACCCTCGAACACCGGGCAGTTGAAGAAATCGATCAGATCGTGGCTGTCGCGGTGGAAATACGTCGCCGTTAAACTCAGCGCATCGTCCAGTGCATGCTGCTCGATGCCGGCATCCCAACTGGTCGCAGTCTCCGGGCGCAGCGTCGTGTTGCCGATGCCGTTTGCACTGTATAGCTGGTACAGCGATGGCGCCTTGAATCCCTGGCCGAAACTCGCGCGCAGGATCGTGGCGCCACCGAGCGACCAGGCGGCAGCGAGTTGTCCGGTCGAATGATCACCAAACTCGCTGTGCCGGTCATACCGCTCGCCTGCGGTCAGGACCAGGCCCGGGGCGACTTCGCCCTGCAGCTGCACGTAGCCGCTGTCGATCTTCGCCGAATCCTCGACCGGAGCGGGCGAGTAGTCGAAGGCCGGGGTGTCGCTGCTGATCGTGGACTGTTCGTGCTGCAGGCCGAACACCGCGTGCCATTGCGAATCCAGCACCCAGGTGCCCTGGTATTCCTCGCGCGCGATGTGGCCGCTGCCGTAGAACGTCTCCAGGTCGCCATTGGCGTAGTAGGCAGCCGGGTAGCGCGGACCCGGGTCGTATTCATGCTGTGCGGAATCGGTGTACTGGACCGCGATGCGGTTGGTGAAGCTGCGGTCCGCGGTAGCGACCGTCAGGCCTGCATAGCCAACGAACTGGTTCTTCTTCGAGTATTCGTTGTCGTCGCCGAAGGCGCCCGTCGCAGTATCGTAGCCGTCCGTGTCGACGCGGCCCTGGTTGTAGTTCGCACGCAGGTCGATCTGCACCTGCGGCGTGAAGTCGTAGCGGATCCGGCCGTTCGCGCCGCCGACCTGCGCGGCATCGTTGCGGCCGCCGCCGAAGACCTGATCATGGACCGGAAAGCCGCTGGTCCCGTACCAGTTGGCCCCGAGCTTCCACAGCAGCGCATCGTCCTTGCCGCCGACCTCGCCGGTCAGGTAGCCCGTGCCGTGGGAGCCGCCCTCGATGCTGATATCGCCACCCAGCGGACTCGTGGGCTCAGCCGAAATGATGTTGATGACGCCGCCCATCGCCTGGCTGCCATAGAGCGTCGACTGCGCGCCGCGCAGGATCTCGATCCGGCCGGCACCCGCGGTCATCAGGTTATCGAAGAACACGCCGCCCGCGGTCGACCACGGATCGGTCAACTGCACGCCGTCGATCAGCACCACGGTCTCGTCGCTGTTCGACCCGCGGATGAACACCGATGTCAGCTCCCCGATGCCGCCATTGCGCGAGAAACTGACGCCGGGAACGGTTGCGACGAGGTCTGCGAGCGCAGGCTGCTGGCTGTCGCGCAGCGCGGCCGCATCGATGACCGTGATCGAGTTGCCGATGCGGCTTTCCGGCTGCGGGCTGCGTGTCGCGGTCACGACGATCTCGTCGAGTCCGCCGTCGGCTGCGGTCTCGGACCGCGAATTGGACGCGAATGCTGCCAGCGCGACAGCGGCGGCTGCGCAACGAATGCGAATCTGCATGTTGATGGAACTCCCGAATGACGACCTGACCGAAACCTGCGCCAATGCACAGGCCCTCCGCAGTCGCCACTCGGTGGTTCCGCTCGCTCAGCACACCCCGGCTGGTCGATGGGCGACGACGGCAAGCAGGTCTCCTGGCTCGCGGCTTTGGAGTCCCCGCCTCGCCTTCCCGGATCCCGCGAGGGCTCCAGTGGCATGTGAGGCAGGGCACACCGCTTACAGTTGCGGGGGCAGCCCGGGCTTCAATCCCCGAGTTCCCTTTCAATCCCCGGTAAGGGGGAACTTGTCGTGCGGCGGTAAGATGCACCGAAAAAAAATCGGCGTCAAGCCTGCATGACAGCGCGCGGTGTCAGGTTGTGGCCCACTGTGCCGCGTGATGACGCAGGTGATCGGCAATGAAGGTCTGGATGAAATAGTAGCCGTGATCGTAGCCGGGCTGCATGCGCAGGTTCAGGGCCTGGCCGGAACGCGCGGCTGCTGCAACAAACTTTTCGGGGAGCAGCTCTTCGCCGAGCCACTTGTCGTCAGTGCCCTGGTCGATCAGGATCGTCCCCGGAAACGCGCGCTGCGCGACCAGCTCGGTCGCGTCGTAGGCTTTCCACGTTTCGGTGTCGGGGCCGAGGTAGGACCCGAAGGCCTTGCGACCCCAGGGGCACTGCATCGGCGCCGCGATCGGCGCGAATGCGGAGACGGACCGGTACAGGCCGGGATTGCGCAGCGCGCACACCAGTGCGCCGTGACCGCCCATCGAATGCCCGCTGATGCCGCGCAGGCCGGGGGCCGCAGGCAGCAGTGCCTCGATCAGCGCCGGCAGCTCCTGCGTCACGTAACTGTGCATCCGGTAGTGCGCCACCCACGGCGGCTGCGTGGCGTCGACGTAGAACCCGGCGGACCAGCCGAAATCCCAGCTGTCTGCGTCGCCAGGCAGTCGAGGGATGCGCGGGCTCGTGTCGGGCGCGACCAGCATGATGCCGAGTTGCGCCGCCACCTGCTGGGCGTGAGCCTTCAGCGGGAAATTCTCGTCGGTGCAGGTCAGGCCCGCGAGGAAATACAGCACCGGAACCTGACCCCGGCGTGCCTGCGGCGGCAGGTAGACCGAGAACTTCATCGGACCGGCGACGCTCTGCGACGCGTGTTCGTAGAAGCGCTGCACGCCGCCGAAGCAGGCGTGCTCGGCCAGCACCACCGCTGCGCTCATCAGTAAACCACGACGCTGCGGATCGACTCGCCGCTGTGCATCAGGTCAAACGCCCTGTTGATATCCGACAGCGGCAGCTCGTGGGTGATCAGGTCGTCGATGTTGATCTTGCCGTCCATGTACCAGTCGACGATCTTCGGCACGTCGGTGCGGCCGCGCGCGCCGCCGAAGGCGGTGCCCTTCCAGGTACGGCCGGTGACGAGCTGGAACGGGCGCGTGCTGATCTCCTTGCCGGCGCCTGCGACGCCGATGATCACCGACACGCCCCAGCCGCGGTGACAGCACTCGAGCGCCTGGCGCATCAGTTCGACGCTGCCGACGCATTCGAAGCTGTAGTCCGCACCGCCGCCGGTGAGCTCCACGAGGTGCGCGACGAGGTCGCCGCCGACGTCCCTGGGGTTCACGAAGTGCGTCATGCCGAACTTCTCGGCCAGAGCCTTTCGCGCCGGGTTCAGGTCCACGCCGATGATCTTGTTGGCGCCGACCATGCGCGCGCCCTGCACGACATTGAGGCCGATGCCACCCAGTCCGAAGACGACGACGTTGGCGCCCGCCTCCACCTTCGCGGTGTTGATCACGGCGCCGATCCCCGTGGTGACTCCGCAGCCGATGTAGCAGACCTTGTCGAAGGGCGCATCCTCGCGGATCTTCGCGAGCGCGATCTCGGGCAGCACAGTGAAGTTGGAAAACGTCGAGCAGCCCATGTAGTGGTGCACGAGGTCCTTGCCGATCGAGAAGCGGCTGGTACCGTCCGGCATCAGCCCCTTGCCCTGAGTGGCGCGGATCGCGGTACACAGGTTGGTCTTGTGCGACGTACAGGATTTGCACTGGCGGCATTCCGGCGTGTACAGCGGGATCACGTGATCGCCCTTGCGCAGGGATGTGACGCCGGGACCCACGTCGACGACGATGCCGGCGCCCTCGTGGCCGAGGATCGCCGGGAAAAGACCCTCGGGGTCGGCGCCGGAGCGGGTAAACTCGTCGGTATGACAGACGCCTGTGGCCTTGATCTCGACCAGCACCTCTCCGGCCTTCGGCCCATCGAGATCAACGGTGACGATTTCCAGCGGTTTTCCGGCGGCAAAGGCGACGGCGGCCTTGGTTTTCATGGCGAATTATCCTTCGGTGCGATGCGATATCGGGGGCAAGCCCCCCTCCCCGGTGCGATACCCTAAATCAACCCACGACGACTTGGAAGAGAGCGATGAACATCGAACTGTCCCCCATCGAGGCGCGCGTCATCGGCTGCCTGATCGAGAAGGAAATCACGACGCCGGACCAGTATCCGCTGTCGCTGAATGCACTGACGAATGCCTGCAACCAGAAGACGAACCGCGAGCCCGTGCTCGAACTCGCCGAATCCGCCGTGCAGGCCGCGCTGGACGCGTTGCTGCGCCGGCACCTCGTCAGCGATCGCTCCGCCGGCTACGGCGGCCGGGTCACGAAATACAAGCACCGCTTCTGCAACACCGAATTTCAGCCGCTGAAGTTCTCGCCGCAGGAACTCGGCATCCTGTGCGTGCTGCTGCTGCGCGGTCCGCAGACGCCCGGCGAGCTGCGGGCGCGGACGAACCGGCTGTGCGATTTTGCCGACGCCGAGGCTGTCGAGACGACGCTGCGCGGCCTGATGACGCGAGAGGACGGGCCGTTCATTGCGCGCCTGGCGCGCGCCGCGGGCGCGCGCGAGTCGCGCTACGCACAGCTGTTCAGCGGCCACATCGAGTCGGTCGAGGAGGAAGCGCGGCCGGCGGCGGCTCAGGGGGCAGTCCCGGCGGTGCTGGAGGACCTCGGCGCCCGCGTCGCCCGGCTCGAGGAACTCGTCGCGGAACTGCGCGCCGAGCTGGCCGCCCTCAAGGGGCAGCCTGCGCCTTGAGCTGTCCGTCGATCCAGCGCTGAAAGGCGTCGAGTTCGGCCGGCCTGAACCCCTGCGGGTCGCCGCGGCGCGAATCAAGCCAGTGTTGCATGTCGCGCATCAGCTGATCCGCGCGCTCACGCGCGTGATTGAACAGGTCGAGGTACGCGAGGCGCACGTCGTCCAGCCGCCCGAGGTTCAGGCAGGCCTCGGCGCGGTTGAATTCTGCGTCGCGGTCATCCGGGCGCAGCTGCAGGTTGTGGTTGTAGTCATCGAGCGCCTCGCCGTACGCGCCGATGTGCAGATGGACGTAGCCGGCGCCGTTCCAGGCCTCGACCAAATCGCCGCGATTGCTCAGCGCCTCGGTGAACTGGTCCAGCGCCCTGTCATACTGGTCACTGGCTTTTTCCTCGAGGCGAGCCTTCTTGTCGGGGTTCGGCGCCTGCAGCGCCGCTTCAGAATAGGCCTTGGCCTTGTCGAGCGCCTTCTTGCCAGCCGTATAGGCCTTGCGGGCCGCAATATCCGGCTTTTCCTCATGCGGCGCGGCGGAGGAATCCTCCGGGACCGGCGGTGGCCCGCCCCTGCCGCCGCCCATACCGCCGCCCATGCCACCCATACCGCCGCCGCCCATGCCGCCGCCCATCTGCGCGTCAGCTGCCGCGCAGCAGACCAGTGCCAGTATCGCCGTCGCGGCAACGCGCGCCATGCCCTCAAGCTTGTTCATCGGGACTCCTCCGCCAGGGTCGCTGCAGGTAAGGCGCGCCAGGCGCCAGCGCGCATTGTACCTGCAGGACCCGGATCCGCAGCGCCCGCTACCGGGCCGCGCGGCAGGAGGGCTCGATCGCCGCTGAATACTGCTCGAATATCGCACCCACGCCGCCTGAGGGGATGAATACCGGGCCGCGATCGCGCAGCTCACCGAAGCGGGTGGGCGCCGCAGCGCGCAGGTCGCGCGCCCGGGCGTGGCCGTTGGCGATGCCGATCGTGCCGAGCGCCGCCGGCGCATAAGCAGGTCCGGTCGCTGCCAGCGCGCCGACGATCATGTCGATCTCGCCGCTGGCGTTGATGACGACCTGCAGCGTGTTCAGTGCCGTCGTGCCCGTCGCCGGAATCGCGCTGTAGGTCACGATGACGCGGCTGTTGGCGCTGTCGTACCAGGCGAAGACGCCGCCGCCCGCAGCGGCTGCCGTGCTGTCGAGGTCCTTCATCAGCGCGCCGATCGTGAATTCGCCGCCGAGCAGCAGCTGTCCCTTCATGTACCAGGGCGAGCCGTTGTGATCGACTCCGGTGTAGTCGGGCGAGGTCTCGGTCGTGATGACCCCGTCCTCGGCGACGATCAGCGTCGAAACCGGTACGGCGGATCCCGGCACCGGAAACGAGAACCCGGGATAACTCAGCGTGGCGCTGCCGTCTCCCGCAACGGCGAGCTGGGTGCTGCCCTGCGCGAGCAGGGACGCGCCGGAGGTTACAGTGACCGTATAGCCGTCGGCGCCGGCCGGCCTGAAGGCGATGCGGTCGCCCGGCTCGAGGTCTATCGGCTGCGCCGCGACCCGCTCGCAGTCGGCGACGAAATTGACCAGCGGATCGACGAACGGCCCGCGGCGGGAATCGTCCAGCAAGGGCTCGTAGCTGCGATCGCGTTTCAGCGTCGAGTCGAAGAAGGCCACCGCGTACTGGTTCGCGATGCGTGCCGTCGCGCCGATCGAGACTTCAGGCTTCAGCGGCATTACCGGCCGCAATGCCGCAACATCGGCGACGATCGTCGGATCACCGTACATGATCGCCGTCAGCTGCGCGTCGGTGACACCGCTGAACACGGTCGGCTCGCAGTAATCGTAGACGCCGGACTCGCGCGGCCCGGTATAGCTGAAATAAAACGTCGCGTCGAACACGAAATTCGCGATGTCCGAAGGCGCCAGCGACGACGGATCGATGAACGCAGCGGGAAATACCGCCGGCTTCACCGCAACCATCGAGTTGTGGAAGTCCTGGCACCAGCTCGACTGGTAGCCCCCGGTGTGGTGGTTGATGCCGCCCACGTCGACGAGATACTTGTGCGGGCTCGCCGTAAACGCATTGAAGTTCTGCCAGGCGATGCCGGTGTCGTTGCCGTAGAACATCAGCGGCACGGCGACGTTCGCATAGTCGGCTGCATCCAGCAGCAGTCCGTAGTTGCTGCCGCCCCCCATGAACGCGGCCTTGATGCGGCGGTCCGCGGGCAGTCCGTCGTGGCCGATGCCGGCCACGGACGCGAGGCTGGTCTCGCCACCGAGCGAGTAGCCGATGACGCCGATGCTGGCTGGATCGACGTGCGCGGATAGCGGCAGGCCGGTCGCCCGGTCCAGCGTTCCGCCGAGGACCGCGCTGATCACGAAGCTGACGTCCAGCACGCGCTGGTAGATCACGTCCGGCGTCGCGATCGCCGGATCCGGTCCCAGCGACAGGCCGACGTAGTTCTCGAGAAAGTAGGCCTGGTAATAGGCGTCGTCGTTGCCGGTGTGTTCCACCGACGCGACCACGTAACCGTGGCTGGCGAGCGTCTCCAGCGTATCGGGCATGTTCTTCGCGGCCGCGACCTCGAGGCCGTGCGTGGATACCAGCAGCGGGAAGGTCTGGTGCGCCAGCGGCGCACCCTCGGCGACGGCAGCGTACGAGGAGGCGCCCGTGAACGTCAGCGCCGGTACGTCGGGCAATCCGGGGTAGACGGAACCCGCGGGGTTCTGGTTGTAGACCGGGTCATTCCAGCTGTAGTTGATGTGCCCGTTGGCGTGCTCGGTGGTCGGATACCAGAGGTGCAGGTACAGCGGCCGGCCGGGCGTCGTCAGCGGCTTGCTGCCGTCCGGATTGCGCGAGGTGTCGGTGATCACGACGGTCGTGTGGCCGACGCCGTAGAGACCGGGCCGTTCCGGCGGCGCTCCCCGCTCGGGCGGCGCTGCCGCGCCGGCTGACGTCGCCCAGGCCGCAGTCGCGAGTGCCGCGACGAGAATTCCGTAACGCATGGTGAGCTCCCCTGGTGCCATCGAACGTGGCGATGAACCCGGTTATGCCACGACCTGCGTTACCGGCGCAACCTTCGTGGAAAAACTGCTAGCGCGGCACCCCGTCCACGGCAATCACGCCAAGGCGCACGCTCGAGGTTGCAATGCGCACTTCGATCAGGAATGCGAGCAGCGAGGCGGAAAACGCCAGCATCGACAGCACGAACAGGACCGCGATGAATTCCTTGACCTGCCAGCGCAGGAACGCATCGAGGAACAGCATCACCACGACCAGCGTGATCAGGAGTCCCGAGGCGATGATCAGCGTGATCGCCGCATTGATGCATCGCGACCGGCGCACCAGGGCCTGCAGCTGTTCGTGCACGTCGCCGCCGCCGCTGATCGCGTCGCCGCGCGCGGTGGCATCCTCGAGCCGGCGCGCCCGGTCTACGATGCGGGCCAGCCGGTTGGTCAGCACATTCAGCGTGACCCCGATCGCCGTCATCAGGAAGATCGGCGTCAGCGCGACCTGAATCAGGTGCGCGACGTCGATGACGGGATTGACGTCAGGGCTGGTCACGGAACGCAACGTCGACCGTAATGGCGACGGTCGCGAGGCACGCAGCCATCACCGCGCAACCCGGGCCGGGATTCATGCGCATCGGCAACCTCCAAAAAAAAACGCCCCGGCCGCGTTGCAGGCAGCCGGGGCGCTTTTCCACTCGATTACTTCGCAGCGGCGGCGTCGGTCGTCGCAGCGGCCTTCTTCTTCTTGTGGTGATGCTTCTTCGCGGGCTTCGGCGCGTCCATCGACGAACTCGAGGAGGCCATGGGCGCGGTGGCCGGCGCATCGGCAGCCATCGAGACGGCGGCAAAGCTCAGGGTCAGCAGGGCGGTGGTGATCAGGGCGGCAGACTTCTTCATGTTTTCTCCAACAGAGTAAGTGATAAGAGCGGGGATCAAAGAATACGCGTTATCCGGATAAATGAACCTAGATGAAGATCTTTTCACTTTTGAATCCACGCTGCCGCCGCCCTTTCCGCGGCCCCCTCGTGGCGCTCCCGCCGCAGCCGCAGCGCCAGGTACGCGACGATCGCGACATTGACGACCGTGACGCTCAGCTTGCCCAGTCCAGGACGCTGGGAAAGTTCCCAAAATTCCAATGGAATCAATGACCCAGTGCTGATCACGGTCAGCCATTCGGCCCAGTGCCGGCGCATCCACAGGCCGACTCCTTCGACCGAGAACAGCACCGCATACAGCAAGGATGCCGCACGCAGGGTCTCGACCCTGGCATCGGAAAGCCCGCTGAACCAGACCACGGCTTTCTGCACGTACTCGCGCTCCAGACCCGAGGGCAGCGTCGCGATCCATTTGAAGACATGGGCCAGTGTCGAGGCGTGATGCAGCTGTACGAGCTCGTAGGCCGTGGCGATGAAAAAGATCACCTTGACGAGTTTGTAGAGCGCGATCGCGCGCAACATCCCGAACGGCGGTTCCGCGGCGCCTGACGTGTTCATCCGCGGATTTTACGCCTGTCCAGCTGCCGGCTGGAACTCGAGGGTCGCATCCAGCAGCGCGGGGATATCGAACACGACCCGCTCGTCACTGACGACGAGCGGCGCGATCCCGGCGGCGGCCACGAGCGCCGCCGGCACCTGGATACGGTCGCGCTCGCGCGCGACCGTCCAGGTCTCGAGCCGCTTGTCGGAGAACGCGAGATTCAGCGCACCCCAGCGCAGCATTGCCGCATGCGCGAGCGGCGTATCCCCGCCCCATTGTTTCCGGGCCAGCGCGAGCGCCGTGTCGGATGCGATCTCGGAGTGCGGCAGCTTCATCAGGTCCTGGATGTAGCGCACCATTTCCTCGGGCGGCACGACCAGCCGCAGCGTACTGGACGGCAGCTCATCGGCCGGCACGATCAAGTCGGGTTCTCCAGGCTGAACATCGCATTGACGTCGTCGTAGGCATAGGCCTCGGCATAACGGCCCCACTGGATGATCGCCCGCAGGGTGTTCTCAGCCGCATCCTCGTCCATGAAGTCCTCGAGCTCGTCGATGAAACGGCTCTTGCGCGCGCTGTGCGAGGCGCGCTCGTCGAGTACGCGACGCACGTGCGCGGCCAACGGCACGTAGGCCAGCAGGTGGCGCAGGAAAATCCGCTTGCGCTCATCGATCTCGGCGGCGGCGAAGCTGAGGCCATCCTCGGTCAGCTTCAGGTCGCCGCCTTCCAGCTCGGCGAAGCGCAGCAGCTGCAGCGTCTCGGCGACCGGGAACAGCTCGTCGATCTCCATCTGCAGGTCGGAGGCGATCTCGGGCAGGTCGGCCTTGCCGCTAAACGGGGCGGCGGCGACGGCCTCCATCAGGCCCGACAGCAGGTTCGAGGACACCGAGGGCAGCACGCTGCCGATGCCGAGGCCGGGGAAGCGTTCCTGGCGTCCGGCTGCCTGGCCGTTGGCCGGGCGCGCGGTCATCACGACATAGATCCGTTCGACGAGCTCGCGGAAGCTGGGATCGAGGCGGTTGCGCGGCTGCGGCAGCGTGACCTTGATCTCGGACAGGATGCGGCCCGGATTGCTGCCGAAGACGAGGATGCGGTCGCACATCAGCACCGCCTCCTCGATGTTGTGCGTGACCAGCACGACGCCCTTGATCGGCATGCGCCCCTCGCCCCACAGGTCGAGGAAGTCGGTGCGCAGGGTCTCTGCGGTCAGCACGTCGAGCGCGCTGAACGGCTCGTCCATCAGCAGAATGTTCGGGTGCACGACCAGCGCACGGGCGAAGCCGACGCGCTGGCGCATGCCGCCCGACAGCTCCCGCGGATACGCCGACTCGAACCCGTCGAGGCCGATCAGGTCGATCGCCTGCAGCGAGCGCTTGCGGATCTCGTCCTTCGGCATGTGCTGCGCCTCGAGCCCGAGCGCGACGTTCTCGTAGACGGTGAGCCACGGAAACAGCGCGAAGCTCTGGAACACCATCGCGATGCCTGCGGCGGGACCGTCGACCGGCTCGCCGAGGTAGCTCAGCGTACCCGCCGTCGGCTCCGCAAGCCCCGCGATCAGCCGCAGCAGCGTCGACTTGCCCGAGCCCGAACGGCCCAGCAGCCCGACGATCTGCCCGGCGTACAGGTCCAGGTTCATCCCGTCGAGCACGATCAGCTCGCCGCCATCCGGCTTCCTGAAAGCCTTGCGGACGTCCGAGCACTGCAGCAGCGGGGTCGAACTCATGGTTGCGGATCCGTCAGGTAAGCCGGTACTTGCGTTCAGCATAGTAATACAGCGGCCGCCAGAACAGCCGGTTGATGACGACGACGAACAGGCTCATGACCCCGACGCCGAGCACGATCCGGTGAAAGTCGCCGGCCGTCGCGGCATCCGCGATGTAGGACCCGAGACCCTTGGCCTCGATCTCGGTGTTGCCCCAGGTGACGAGCTCGGCGACCTGGGCGGCGTTCCAGGAGCCGCCCGAGGCGGTGATCGCGCCGGTGACATAAAACGGCAACACGCCGGGCAGCGCAACCTTGCGCCACCACAGCCAGCCCCGGACGCCGAAGTTCGTTGCCGCATAGCGCAGTTCTGCAGGCAGCTGCGCAGCGCCGGCGATCACATTGAACAATATGTACCACTGGGTGCCGAGGATCATCAGCGGACTGAGCCAGATGTTGGGCTGGAGTTTCCAGGTAACGATGCCGTAGATCGCGATCGGGAACAGCAGGTTCGCGGGGAATGCCGCAAAAAACTGCGCCACCGGCTGCACGACGCGCGCAACCCGCGGCCTGAGGCCCACCCAGATGCCGACCGGCACCCAGACCAGGCTCGCCAGCGCGATCAGCACGAACACCCGCAGCATCGTGATCAGGGCCAGCCCGCAGACCTGCACGGCCTCGTGCACGGGCGTATGTGCGACGAGACTCGCGACTAGGTGCCAGACCCCGGCGGCGACGGCCACGGCGACCAGCGACACCCACAGCAGGTCGAGGCTGCGGCGCTTGGAACGCTTCGCCCGGACCCGCTCGGCCGCGTCGCCGAAATTGAAGGCGCGGCTGGTCGCCAGCACCGCAGCGCGGAACGCCACCTTGCCGGCACGGATCAGGCGGGAGCGGCGCATCATCGTCAGCGCCCAGGATTCGGGCGTGTCCTCGCCGGGATCGGATTCGACGCGGAACCGGTCGACCCACGAGACCAGCGGCCGGAACAACAGCTGGTCGTACAGCAGGATCACGAGCAGCATCGTGCCGATCGCATACCCCATCGCCGGCAGGTTCTTCTGCTCGATCGCCAGTGCGATGTAGGAACCGATCCCCGGCAGTGCCACGGTGTTGTGGCCGACCGTGATCGATTCGGACGCGACGACGAAGAACCAGCCGCCGGACATCGACATCATCATGTTCCAGACCAGCGCCGGCAGGCCGAATGGCACCTCGAGCTGCCAGAATCTCATCCACGGCGACAGCCGGAACGAATCGGCGGCCTCGGACAGCTCGATCGGGATCGTGCGCAGCGACTGGTAGAAGCTGAACGCCATGTTCCAGGCCTGGCTGGTGAAGATCACGAAGATCGACGCGAATTCGGCGCCCAGCACGCGCCCGGGAGCCAGCGACATGAAGAACACCAGCGTGATCGACAGGAAGCCCAGGATCGGCACCGACTGCAGGATGTCGAGGATCGGCACCAGCAGCTTGCCGGCACGCTCGCTCTTCGCAGCCCAGGTCGCGTACGTCAGTGTAAAAACCAGCGAGATGAACAGCGCGACCAGCATGCGCAGGGTCGTGCGCGCCGCGTATTCCGGCAGGTGCCGGGGATCGAGCGACAGCGGCACGATGTCGAGCTGCGTCAGCGGCACGAACAGCCCGCGGGCGGCCTCGCCGAGGAACGCGATCAGCCCGAGTACGACGACGAACGCAATCAGGTCCCAGCGCGAGGTCAGGTTCCGCAGGATGCCGAATTGTTCGAAGCGGCGCATCGCGGCATTTTCGCAGGACAAACACCAAAGTAGCTAGTAGGGTATGCCAATGCGCAGGATAAATTCATGACCGTATCCGCCGCAGTCGCCTCCCCGGAGGGCAGGACCCGCTTCAGCGTCCTCGGCGCAATCAGCTTCTCGCACCTCCTCAACGACATGCTGCAGTCGCTGATCGTTTCGATCTACCCGCTGCTGAAGGGCGTGTTCACGCTGAATTTCGTGCAGATCGGTCTGATCACGCTGTGCTATCAGGCATGTGCCTCCGTGCTGCAGCCGCTGATCGGAAGTTATACGGACCGCCATCCGCAATCGCACTCGCTGTCCTTCGGCATGGGCTGCACGCTGATCGGGCTGCTGACCCTCGCCTGGGCGCCGACCTATGCGCTGGTGCTCGTCGGCGCAAGCCTCGTCGGCGCAGGCTCCGCCGTGTTCCACCCGGAATCCTCGCGAATCGCACGGCTCTGCTCCGGCGGGCGCCATGGCCTCGCGCAGTCGATCTTCCAGGTCGGCGGGACCACCGGCAGCGCACTCGGGCCCCTGCTCGCCGCATGGATCGTCCTGCCGCGCGGCAAGGACAGTCTTGCCTGGTTCGCGCTCGCGGCGCTGCTGGCGATATTCGTACTGTGGAACGTCGGCAGCTGGTATCAGCGCCACCATATCCGCGCACCAAAGGCGCAGCGGACCTCGCCGCCCGCTGCGGTCGGCAACTGGCCCGCGGTCGCGATACTACTGCTGCTGATCTTCTCGAAGTACTTCTACCTCGCCAGCATCGGCAGCTATTACACGTTCTACCTGATCGCACGCTTCGGCGTCACGGTCGAATCGGCACAGCTGCACCTGTTCGTGTTCCTGGCGGCCTCGGCGCTCGGCACGCTGCTCGGCGGTCCGATCGGCGACCGGATCGGGCGCAAGCGGGTCATCTGGGTCTCCATCCTCGGCGTCGCGCCGTTCACGCTGATGCTGCCGTACGTGAACCTGCAGTGGACCGGCATCCTCAGCTTCGTCATCGGTTTCACGCTGGCCTCGGCGTTCTCGGCGATCGTGACCTTCGGCCAGGAACTGATGCCCGGCCGGGTGGGCATGGTATCGGGCCTGTTCTTCGGCTTTGCCTTCGGCGTCGGCGGCATCGGCGCGGCCGTCCTCGGCGTCGTCGCCGACCATGCGGGCGTGGAGGCCGTGTACCGGATCTGCGCGTTCCTGCCGTTGCTGGGCCTGGCCGCCGCATTCCTGCCCGGCCGACGCCCTTAGGAACGGCCCGCGGCTTTTACGGCGGGTGCGCCGCGCTCAGTTCCGCGAGCGCCGCCAGCAGCACCTGCACATCGACCGGCTTGCTGAGAAAGCGGCAGTCCGGCACCGGCTCGCGGATCGCGCGCAGCATCGACTCCAGGTCGCCGCTCAGCAGCACCGCCGGCACGCGGAACGGATGCCGCGAGCGCGCATGATGCAACACATCGAGGCCGGTGACCGTGCCGCCGAAGCGGAAGTCGGTAATCAGAATGTCGCCGGGCTGCAGTGTCGCGATCAGCGCCTCGGCCTCCGTTGGGCCTGCGGCGCTGCGCGTCTGGAATCCCTCCAGGCCGAGAAACATCTCGGTCGCCGCCCGCACCGACGCGTTGTCCTCGACGAGCAGCACATTGCAGCGCTGCGCCGGCACCGCCCGCGCCACGGCCGGCGCGCTGCCGGCCGCCTGGCGCGCGTCGCGCAGCAACTGCTTGCGCGGTATCCGGACCCGCACCGTCGTACCCTCGCCCTGCCGCGAGCTGACGGTGACGACGAAGCCGAGGATGCGCGCGACCTCGCGCACGATCGCGAGCCCGAGACCCACGCCCTGGCGCTTCGTGCCCGCGTGCGAATCGACCTGGTAGTACTCATCGAAGATCCGCGCGAGCTTGTCCTCCGGGATGCCGATGCCGGTATCCACAACCGTCAGGATCAGGCTGTCGGCATCGAGCTGCTGCTCGACCAGAACGTTTCCCTTTTCCGTGTACTTCAGCGCGTTGCCGATCAGGTTCTGCATCAGCTGCACGAACATCGTGCGGTCGGTGAGCAGCCGCAGGTCCGTGGGCGCAATCTGCAGGTTGAGGCCGCGCGCCGCGGCCGAGGGCTCGAACTCGCGCTGCAGCCCGGCGAAGACGCCCGCGAGTTCCACGGCAGTCAGGTCCGGCTCGATCGCGCCGGACTCGAGGCGGCTGATGTCGAGCAGCGCATTGAGCAGATTCGAGGCGGAGTCGATCGCCTGCTCCTGGCGCTGCAGCAGGTCGCGCTGTACATCGTCCGCCTGGATCAGTCGCAGCAGCGAGGCGTTCAGGAGGCGGATGACCTGCATCGGCTGGCGCAGATCGTGGCTCGCGGCGGCGAGGAAACGGCTCTTCGCCCGGTTCGCGCGGTCGGCCTCCTCGCGTGCGGCGACCAGTGCGTTGCTGATCATGCGCCGCTCGGTCATGTCGCGCACGGCCACTGCGATGCAGTCCGTGCCCTCGTAGCTGAACGGGGAGAGCCGGATGCCGGCCGGAAACTCCACGCCGTCGGCACGGCGCGCAAACAGGTCATTGATCCGCGCGCCCATCTCGCGGTTCGCCGGAGCCCTGACGAAGCCGGCCAGGAGCGCCCCATGCCGTGTGCGGAACCGCTCTGGAATCAGCACATCGAGAGGCTGGCCCACCAGTTGCGCCGCCGGCAGGCCGAACAGGGACTCCGTGGTCGCATTCGCATAGCGGATAATCCCCCGCGCATCGACGACCAGCAGGGCATCCGGGGACGATTGCAGCAGATGCTGGGCCAGCGAGGCCGATTCCTGCATTTCTACTCCTTAGGGGACTCGCGCAGCGGCCTACGTGGAAATCCCGGGTGGCATTCCGCCGCCGATGCGGCACTCTGCTGCGGGATTCCCTGATGAAGACCCACTTGACGGATGATATAACGGACAGCGCATCGCCGGCACACGGCAGACAGGTGAACTTTGAACGACGGCAAGCCGCCCGCCGAGGCTTCGGGATCGATACTGAACCAGCTGATGGAGATCGCGCGCGTCTCCGCGCTCGCCGAGATGGCCAGCGGCATCTCGCACGAGATCAACCAGCCTCTGGGTGCAATCGCGGCGTTTTCGCAGGCCGGCGAGCGGCTGCTGAACCGCCCGGATCCGCTGGTCGACCGGGCGACCGAGGTGTTTCGCCACATCAGCCACGAGGCGCTGAACGCCGGCGAAGGCATCCGGCGGATCCGGCGCCTGTTCGACCAGGCGGAAGCGGCACGAACGCGCTGTGACGTGGGCGAACTGCTCGCCGAAATGCGCCCGGTGCTCGATATGCTCGCCTCGACCCACCAGGGCACCCTGACTGTGGATGCAGCTGTGCAGCCGCCGCTGTCGATCGACCGGCTGCGGATCCAGCACGTGCTGTTCGCGCTGGTACAGAACGCCTTCGAGGCGACAACTGGTAGCGGGCGACGCCCATCCGTTACAATCAGCGTCGCGGGAGACAAGTACGGCGTGGAGATCCGCATCGACGACAACGGCAGCGGGGTGCCCGTGGATATCCAGGATCAGCTGTTCAGGCCGTTTTTCACGACCAAGCCGCGGGGCACCGGGCTCGGCCTCGCGTCCTGCCGGGCGATCGTCGAGGCCCATGAAGGGACCCTCGGGTTCGAACGCCTGCCGGACGCCGGCAGCCGGTTCTGGATCCGCCTGCCACATTCCTCACCCTGAACGGAACCACCATGGCCAGAACCGTCGAGCCCGCTGCGCAGAAACCGGTCGTGTACATCGTCGACGACGACGACGGCATGCGACGGGCACTGGCGCTGCTGGTCAGCACGCTCGGCTACGAGACGACCGCCTATGCGCTGCCGAGCGAGTTCCTTGCGCAGGTCCGGCCCGACGGCCACGGCTGCCTGGTGCTCGACATCCGCATGCCCGAGATGAGCGGTCTGGAGGTGCAGCGCGAGCTGATCCGGCGCGGCTGCATGCTGCCGATCATTTTCATCACCGGGCACGGCGACGTTCCGATGGCCGTGCAGGCGATGAAGGCCGGCGCCTTCGAATTCATCCAGAAACCGTTCCGCGACCAGGACCTGCTGGACCGGATCAACGACGCACTGCGCCTCGACGCCGAGAACCACGCCGGCCTCGCCCGTCGTGCCGACGTCACACACCGCCTCGGGACCCTGACCCCGCGCGAGCGCCAGGTCATGGAGCTGGTCGTCAACGGCGACGCAAACAAGGTCATCGCAATCGATCTGGGCCTGAGCGAGCGCACCGTCGAGATCCACCGCGCGAAGGTCATGGAAAAGATGGGCGCACGCTCGGTGGCGCACCTGGTCAAGATGCACCTGATGCTCGCGGAAGCGCCGGCTCAGGGACAGTAGTGCGAGTGCAGGATCGCGCCCGCGACGGTCGCGGCGCCGCAGGCCATCAGGATCACGCCGGCGGTGGCATGGATCCGGCGCGCTACTCCTAGCCGGGCCAGCTGGGCGCTGAACAGGCTGCCGCCGAGCAGCATCGGCCAGGTCCCCATCCCGAACAGCGCCATCGTCGCCGCGCCGTGGACCGCCGAGCCGGTCGTCGCAGCGAACACCAGCAGTGAATAGACCAGGCCACAGGGCATCCATCCCCAGCCGATGCCGAGCAGCACGGCGCCGCCGAAGCCCTGTACGGGCAGCTTGCGCAGACCCGGGGCGAGTCTCGCCCAGGCGCGCGCGCCGAGGCGCTCGAGCGGCGCGGTGAGCTGCCAGCCGAACAGCACACGCATCGCGACCGCCATCAACAGGATCCCGCCGCCGATGCGCGCCGCGAGCACCACCGGCTCGAGGTCGAACAGGGTCACGAGGGCGCCGCCGAAGGCGCCGCAGACCGCCCCTGCCAGCGCATAGCTGCCGACCCGCCCGAGCTGGTTGCCGACCGCATGCAGCGCCACCCTTCCCGTCGACAGTCCGCGGCGTCGCGCCATCAGTCCGAGCGCACCCGAGATCCCGCCGCACATCGCAACGCAGTGCACGCTGCCGGCGAGGCCGGCGACGAAGGCCGCGGCCAGCGACAGCTGCGTGATGCCGGCGCCGGGCATGATCATGACGGCGGGGTCACCGCCGGCGCAGCATCGGGTCTGGTCGCAGGCGGGGCATCGTCGGCGAGGATCTCCCAGGCCGGCGAGTCCAGTTCCTCGAACTGGCCGGAGCCGACCGCCCAGAAGAACGCCCAGCAGGCGAAGACCACCAGGACCAGGCTCAGCGGAATCAGAACGTAGACGATGCCCATTATTTTGCCCTCATGCCGTTCAGGACCACGCCGATCGAACTCAGAGACATGCCGATGGCCGCCATCCACGGCGGTACCCATCCCATCGCCGCGAGCGGCATCGCGGCCAGGTTGTAGACGCTTGCCCACGCCAGGTTCTGGCGGATGATCACGCGGGTGCGGCGCGCGACCTTCACGGCCTCCGGCAGCGCCTGCAGCCGGTCGCCGACCAGGATCAGGCCGGGGCTCGCCTGTGCGAGCGCCGACCCCTGCCCCATTGCAATCGCGACGCCGGCGCCGCCCAGCACCGGTGCGTCATTGATGCCGTCGCCGACCATCGCGACGATCTCGCCCGCCTCGCGCAGCTGAGTGATCCGCCGCAGCTTCGCCTGGGGCGTCTGGCGCGCCGCGTAATCGCCGATGCCGCAGTCCCGCGCAACGGCACCCGCCGCCGCCTCGGCATCGCCGCTCAGCAGTTCCACCGCCAGGCCCGCCGCGCGCAGTTCATGCACGGCGCCGACCGCATCCGGGCGCAGCGTGTCGGCGAGCGTGAACGCGGCCAGCAGGCCGCCGCTGTCACCGAGGCAGATCGCCGCGTCATCGGGCGCGGCCTGCGCCGCCGCGGAACCAGCGGCGCCCAGCGCGAACGCACGGGTGCCGATCCGGTAGCGCTGCCCGTCGATGCATCCCTCGATGCCTGCGCCCGGCACCACCTGTACAGCGGTGGCCAGCGCTGCGCCGGGACACAGCGCCGTGAAGCTGCGCGCAATCGGATGCTCGGAATGGCCTTCGAGGGCAGCGGCCAGCCTAAGGCAGGCGGCCTCAGGCAGGGCAGCCAGCCGCTGCACGCCGGTGACACGTACCCGGCCGCAGGTCAGCGTACCGGTCTTGTCGAACACCACGCGCGAGGCGCGGGCCAGCGCTTCGATCGCGTCCGGGTGCGCAACCAGCACGCCGCGGCGCGCCAGACCTGCGCTCGCACTCGCCACGGCGACGAGCGTCGCCAGCGACAGCGCGCAGGGACAGGCAACGACCAGTACCGCGAGCGTCGCGGCAAAGGCGCGGGCCGGATCGACGAAGGCCCAGAACACGCCGACCAGCACCGCGCCGGCGAGTACCCGCACGAGGAAGCGGCTCGCCGACGCATCCGCCGCGCGCATGATCTTCGGCCGCTCCGACTGCGCGCGTCCCAGCAGCGCGACAATGTTCGCCAGTGTCGTCGCCCCTCCGACCGCCGTGACCCGCAACTGCACCGGCGCCTCCTCGTTGACCGTGCCCGCGCTCAGGGGCTCGCCGGGCGCACGCACGACCGCAATGGACTCGCCGGTCAGCATCGACTCGTTGACGCGTGTGCTGCCGGAGAGGATCACGCCGTCCGCCGGCACCACCTCGCCCGCCCGCACCAGCAGCCGGTCACCCGCAGCGAGCTGTGCGACCGCGACATCGATGAGCCCCTCGCCGCCGTCCGCCGCAAAGCGGTGCGCGGTGACGGGCAACAGCCGCGAGAGCGAATCGGCGACGCTGTTGCAACGGTGGCGCGCGACCATCTCGACAAAACGCGCGACGGTCAGGAAGAAAATGAACATCGTGACCGAATCAAAGTACACCTCGCCGGCGTGCCGCCAGGTGTCGAGTACGCTCGCGCCATAGGCCAGCACGAGCCCGAGGCTGACCGGCACGTCCATGCTGACGCTGCGCGCCTGCAGTGCGCGCATGGCGCCGCTGAAGAACGGCCACCCGGCATACAGCATCACCGGCGTAGCCACCAGCATGCTGACGATCCGCAGGTAGGTGCGCACCTGCAGGTCCATGCCGTTGATGTTGCCGGAGTACATCGCGACCGCGAACATCATGACCTGCATCATGCCGAGACCGGCGACGATCAGGCGCTTGAGCATCGCATGGCGCTCCATCTCGACCTGGCGGCTCGCCGCGTCGGCGGTCACCGGGCGCGGCTTGTAGCCGAGCGCATCGATGCAGGAGAGCAGCTGCGAGAGCGGCACACGGCGCGAGTCCCAGACGATATGGCCGCGTCCCGTCGCGGCGTTGACGCTCGCGCGCGCAACCCCGTCGATGCGCAGCAGCGCGCGGGTCACCAGCCAGCTGCAGGCCGCACAGGTCAGGCCGTCGATCAGCACCAGGACCGAACGCGCGGCCGGCTCGCCACGCGTCAGGGACGCGATCATCTCCGCCGTGTCGTAGGCGCGGTACTCGATGGCGACGCCGTCGGGGCGCGCGACCGGCGCGGTGCGGAAGCGGTAGAAGTCGCCGAGGCCGAGGCCCTCGATCAAGTGCGCCGCCGCCTGGCACCCGGGGCAGCAGAACACGACGTTCGCCGCACCGACCCGCGCACGCAGCGGTGCGCGGCCGGCGAGCGGCTCGGCGCAGTGAAAGCAGGTGATGACGGCGGCGTCCATGCGCGTTTTCAGTCGACCGGCGGCATGACCGAGCTGTGCGCGTTGCCGTGGATCACGGCCTGGGTCGGGTGCGGGATGCGCACGTCGCGCTCCGGTGCCTGCAGGATCAGCACCATCGTGACGACCCCGGCAATCACCGCGCCGACCGGCGGGGTGACGACGAGCCACATCAGCGGATGCCGGTACCAGGGACCATCGTGGGCAGGGATCTTCATCGGGTTCTCCTCAAGGCTGATGCAGCGTCTCAATCGGCAAAGAAACGTGCGCGGCTGCGCACGGCGATCCGGGGCGCGTCAGCCGCCTGGACCAGCACCTGGAAATCCTGTCCGCCATGGGCATGGTCCGGAGGCACCCGCACACGCACGACCACGGTGCGCACCGCCTCGGCCGGCACCGGGTGCAGCGTCATGTCGCTGTCGACGCTGGCCCCGGCGAGTCCCGTCGTCGTGACGCGGAAGTCGTGGGGGCTCTGGTCCTTGTTGATGATGCGGATGCTGTAGACGTCCTCGACGCTGCCGTCGGGCAGCTCCCGATACAGCGTATTGCGGTCGCGCAGCACGTCGACGGTGACGGGCACGCGCAGCGAGAGCGCGACGGCGAAGCCGCCGATCAGCAGCGACAGCAGCGCCCCGTACATGATCACGCGCGGGCGCAGGAAGCGCGATTTGCGGCCGTCCATCTCCGCCTGCGTCGAGTATCGGACCAGACCCCGCGGATGGCCTATCTTGTCCATCACCGGATCGCAGGCATCGATGCAGGCGGCGCAGGCGATGCATTCGTACTGCAGGCCCTTGCGGATGTCGATACCCGTCGGGCAGGCCTGCACGCAGATCATGCAGTCGATGCAGTCGCCGCGGGCGGCATCGTAGGAGATCAGCAGCGTGTCGCGGTCGAACATCGCGCTCTGGAAGCGTGCATACGGGCACATGTACTTGCACACCTGTTCGCGCATGAAGCCGGCGTTGCCGTAGGTTGCGAAGCCGTAGAACAGGATCCAGAACCAGGCCCAGAAGCCGACGCCGCCGGCCAGCAGGCTGGGCAGGAGGTTTCGCACCGGGACGAAGAAGCCGACGAAGGCGAAACCGGTGAACAGCGAGAAGCTGATCCACATCACCTGTTTAAGTACCTTGCGGCGCAGTTTCTGCGCAGTGAGCCCGCCCCGATCGAGCTTGATCCGGTGCGTCCAGTTGCCCTCGGCAATGCGCTCCATCCAGACGAACACCTCGGTCCAGACCGTCTGCGGACAGGCGTAGCCGCACCACAGCCGCCCGCCGAGTGCCGTGACGAAGAACAGCGTCAGCGCCGCGATGATCAGCAGCCAGGTGAGCAGGTAGAAGTCCTGCGGAAAGAACGTCAGCGCAAAGATGTAGAACTTGCGTTCCGGCAGGTCGAACAGCACCGCCTGGCGGCCGTCCCACTGCACCCACGGCAGGCCATAGAACAGGCCCAGCAGTACGAACACCGCGACC
>Ga0302320_10005403_pt1 | contig 28715 bp, 18 predicted proteins | sample Bog_T0_3_FD_202130 | JGI IMG/M metagenome (GOLD analysis project Ga0302320, IMG submission 202130) | Peat permafrost microbial communities from Stordalen Mire near Abisko, Sweden - Bog_T0_3 | ecosystem: Environmental > Terrestrial > Soil > Wetlands > Peat | place: Sweden: Abisko, Stordalen Mire...
CGCCACGGTCCAGCGCCCACAAGACGCGCTCACGCAAATCCTGCGAATACGATTGCATCCTGCCTCCCCTCTTCCAGCAGGACCATTATCGCATATAATGTAAATACTTAAATTAGAAATGCTCTAAAGCCCGCAATTTTTTTGCACCTTAGCGGCACGACTGAAGTCGTGCCCTTTCAAAACTGGGTTATGAAACAGCAACCAGGTAAAAGAGCAACCTCTTCAGGGGGCACGGGAGCGGAACCATGAAGACCAGGCAAGCCATTCGATACGGAATTCTGGGGCTGATTGTGGCGGCGGGAATGTCTGTGCCGCAATTTGGGCAGACGCCGCGGGAAACGGCGCCGGCGCGTCTTGAAGAGGGCTTCCGGCAGCCGCCGGACTCTGCCAAGCCGCTTGCCTGGTGGCACTGGATGAGCGGCAATGTGACCGAAGCCGGCATCACGGCCGACCTGGAGTGGATGCACCGGGTGGGCATTGCCGGGATGCAGATGTTCGACGGCGATATGGGCGCGCCACTGTATGTGGAGAAGCCCGTGGCGTGGATGTCTCCGGAGTGGAAGTCGGCCTGGCGCCACGCGGCCGCCGAGGCGGACCGCCTGCACATGGAGATGGACATGGCCGCTTCCGGCGGCTGGAGCGAGACGGCCGGCTCCTGGGTCAAGCCCGGCCAGGGCATGAAGCGCTATGTGTGGAGCGAGACGGTGGTGCAGGGGCCGGGGCATTTCAGCGGGATCCTGCGTCAGCCGCCGGCCACGGTGGGCAAGTTCCAGGATCTGACGCCGCGGCTGGATGGCGCCGCAAAGCGGGATCTGAGCCTGCCGGGCGCCCGGCCTCAGACTGCGGAGGGACAACGCGAGACGACGCCGGAGATTTATGCCGATGCCGCCGTCGTGGCTTTTCCGGCTCAGGAAGAGGATGCGGCGCAGAAGCCAACAATTACTTGCAGCTGCGGAGCAATCGACGGGTCTGTGCTGCAGGACGGGTCATTTGCCAAGGCCGTGGAGGTTCCCTACTCGGCGGCGGACGGAACGGCGTGGGTGGAGTTTACCTACGCGGAACCCAAGGCTGTGCAAGCAGTTCTGTATGGAGGCGCACTGGCCAGGAACGGGCAGGAGAGGCCGATTGCGGCGGGCAGGATTGAGGCCAGCAACGATGGGCTGCATTGGCGGACGCTGGCCGAGTTGCCGGGCCCGCGGGGACCAGGGCCAACGGGCTTTCCTGTGCGCACGTATGCGGTGGATCCGGTGAAGACGCGCTCCTTTCGGCTGTTTTTCACGGCGGCGCAGGCGGGCCAGTCCGGCGCGGGCGGAGCGGCGATTTCCAGGCCGCCGGTGCGGCTCACGGAGGTTGAGTTCCTGGCCGCTCCGCGCGTGAATCGTTGGGAGGATAAGGCGAGCTTTGGGATGTACACGGCGATGGGGGATTCTCAAGGGGCAGAGGTGCGGTCCTGCGAGGCCATCGATCCAGCCAGGGTGATTGACCTGACAGCGAAGATGCGGCCCGATGGCAGGCTCGATTGGGATCCGCCCGCGGGCAAGTGGATGGTGCTGCGCCTGGGATACGCGCTGACCGGCGAGGTGAACCATCCAGCCACACCGGCGGCGACCGGCCTGGAAGTGGACAAGCTGAGCAGAAAGGACGTGGAGGCCTACGTGGAGGAGTACGTAAAGATGATCTCCTCGACGGCTGGGCCTTACTGGGGCAAGAGCTTCAAGTCGTTCCTGATGGATAGCTGGGAGGCGGAGCAGGAAAACTGGACCGAGGAGATGCAGCAGGAGTTTGCCAGCAGGCGCGGCTATGCCATGACGAAGTACCTGCCGGTGCTGACGGGCAGAGTGGTGGGCAGCCGCGCGGAGTCAGAGGGTTTTCTGTGGGATATGCGGCGCACCCAGGCCGACATGCTGGCCGATAACCACTACGGCGTGGCAACCCGGTACTTCAAGGCGTATGGTGTTGGGCTATATGCCGAGGCAATGGGCATCGGCATGCCGACCACCGGCGACGGCCTGCTGAACAAGAGCAAGGTGACGGTGCCGATGGGCGAGTTCTGGGTGCCGACGCCGGGCATAAAAAATGCGAAATCGCAGGAGGAGGATGTGCGCGAGGCCTCCTCGGCTGCACACATCTACGGCAAGCCGGTGGCGGCCACCGAGTCGTTTACGACGGACCCGCGTCCGGCGGCCTGGGGCCAGGGACCGTTCTATCTGAAGGGGCTGGCCGACGAGGCGTTTGCGCGCGGCATCAATCGCATCATCTTTGACGCCAGCGAGCAACAGCCGTTTGTGGACGACGCGCACAAGCCGGGCATGACGCTGGGGCCCTATGGGCATTTCTACACGCGTACCATTACCTGGGCGGAAGAGTCGATTGCGTGGAACACCTACCTGGCGCGCTGCTCGTATCTGCTGCAGCAGGGCAAGCCGGTGAGCGACGTGGCGTACTTCTACGGCGAGGACGCTCCGGCCACGGCGCCGTACTGGAAGAAGATCGATCCGGAGCAACCCGCGCATTACGATTTTGATTGGGTGAATGCCGACGTTCTGCTGCATGGCGCAACCGCCTCGCCGGGACGCCTGCGGCTGGCCAGCGGCATGAGCTACCGGCTGCTGGTGTTGCCTAACGACCTGCACAGGCTGAGCTTGCCGCTGCTGCGCAACATTCATGCGCTGGTGGACCAGGGAGCGGTGCTGCTGGGGCCGAAGCCGGACAGCTCGCCCAGCCTGGCCGACGGCAGGGATGGGCAAGCCGAAGTGCGAAAGCTCGCGGACGACCTGTGGGGCAACGGAGACGCGGCTGCGGGCGTACATGCGTTTGGCAAGGGCAGGGTCTATACGGGGAAGAGCATTGAAGATGTGCTGGCTGCCGAGGACACATTGCCCGACTTTACCTGGAGCACGGCGGAAGAAGCGGGCGCGGAGATTCCTTACTCGCTGCCGGCCGGCGACGCGGACCAGGACCTGATCTTTATCCATCGCAGCGACAACGGCCGCGAGATCTATTTTGTGGCCACGCAAGAGCATCACAGCCTGGACGTGAAGGCGAGCTTTCGCGTGAACGGCAAGACGCCCCGGCTGTGGCATCCGGAGAGCGGCGAAAGCGAGCCTGTGAGCTACACGATGGAGCATGGGCAGACGACGGTGCCGCTGCACTTTGATGCGCAGGGATCGGTCTTTGTGGTGTTTGATGGGATTGCGAAGGCGCCTTCGCGGGTGGTTCCGGCAAAAACGCGCACGCAGCTTGCAGCCGTGGACGGGACGTGGAAGCTGACCTTCCCGCCCAACTGGGGCGCGCCGGGCGAGGCGGAATTTCCAGCGCTCATCTCCTGGACGCAAAGCGCCGAGGCTGGCGTGAAGTACTTTTCCGGGACCGCGACTTACCACAAGCAGATGGTCGCGCCGCGGGAGTGGTTCAGGCCCGGAGCCAGGGTGTTGCTTGATCTGGGCGCGGTGAAGGAGATTGCCGAAGTCACGGTCAACGGCAAGCCGGTGGGCGGAATCCTGTGGAAGCCGCCGTTTGTGGCGGATGTGACCGGGGCGCTGAAGCCGGGCGCGAATGAGTTGAGCATTAAGGTGACCAACCTGTGGCCGAACCGCATGATTGGCGATTTGCAGCCGAGCGTGACGAAGACCTACACTTGGACGGACTTCCGGCCATTCAAGGCGAATTCGCCTCTGTTGGAGTCGGGCCTGTTGGGGCCGGTCACGCTGTGGAGCGGCGAGACGGCTTCCCCAGGCAGGTGAGAGAGACCCACACGAGTCAGGATGCAGACGGAGAGCGAGCGAGGATATGAAAGAGTCAAGGATGAACTGGATTGTGTGGGCAATGGCATGGGCAGCGCTTCCTCTTGCGGCCCAGCAATTCACAGGCCCGGTTGCGTTGCGCGTGGACGACCTCAAGACTCCATTGGGCATTGACGATGCTTCGCCTCGCCTCTCATGGCAGTTGCAGGACCCAGCGCGTGGCGCGAAGCAGACGGCTTATGAATTGTTGTTCGCTTCGCAGGCTGAGCTGCTCCAGGCCGGCCAGGCTGACGTATGGGACAGCGGCCGCATCGCGTCTGACCAGTCTTTGAATGTGCGCTACGCCGGACCTGCGGTTACGCCCGGCAAACGGTACTTCTGGCGCGTGAAGGTGTGGGATGCGGCGGGCAATCCGTATGCGTTGAGCGAGATTGGCTGGTGGGAGACAGGGCTGCTGCGGCAAGACAACTGGCGCGCCCAATGGATCGGCTACGAGACAGTGGAGGAAGACGCGGTGCGTCACGCGAATGCCGCATGGGTTACCAGCCCGGACGCGCAGACGCTGAATACAGACATGGCAACGGGGCGGCGCATTGCTTACCGCGCGACGGTGACGCTGGCCGGACCGGTGCGCCGCGCAGCGCTTTACGCAACCGGCGAGGATACGGTTGCAGCCTGGATCAACGGCTGCAGCGTGCTTGCGGCCGATCCGTATCCTGCGTGGAAGCAGATGCCGTGGAAGAAGTTTGTCCGCGCGGATGCGACGGAGGAACTGAGTGCGGGAACCAATACTGTGGCTATCGAGACCGTGCATTATGTTCCCACTCCCAATGGAAAGCCTTCTGCCCATACTTCGCCGATGATTGCCACGCTGTTTGTGGAGTACGCGGACGGGACCACGGCGGTGTTTGCCAGCGGGCCTGACTGGAAATCGGCGATTCACGCAACGAAGGGCTGGCAACAGAGGGGCTTTGACGACGCGGGATGGAAGACCGCCGTGGTGGATCCGAAAGTGAGTGGGCAGCCGTGGATTCCCGACTCGGTGAAGGCTCTGCGCCACACGTTCACGGTGAGCCAGGCGGTGAAGTCGGCGCGGCTGTATGCGACGGCGCTGGGAGCGTATGAGATTTTCCTGAACGGCAAGCGCGTGGGCAACGATGTTCTGGCGCCGGGATGGACCGACTACCGGCAGCATGTGAAGTACCAGAGCTATGACGTGACGGCCCAGGTGGCGAGCGGAAAGAATGCGATTGCGGCGCTGCTGGCGCCGGGCTGGTACGCGACGCCGCTGGAGTGGCTGCAGCAGCCCAACAACTATGGAGATACGCCGCCTGCGCTGCGAGCGCAATTGCGCATTGAGCACGCGGACGGCAGCGTGGAGTGGGTGGCGACAGACGCAAGCTGGCAGGCGAGCACGTCGGACATTCTTCACTCGGAAATTTATGACGGCGAAAGTCAGGACGCCCGTCTCGCGCAGGCGGGCTGGAACGCGGCGGATTTTGCGGCGACTGGCTGGAAGAGCGCGATTCTGGTCGAGCCCAAGCCGGTAAAGATTGAAGCGCAGGACTACGCTTCCATTCGCGTGGAGCGCACACTGCCGGCGAAGGCCGTCACCGAGCCCAGGCCAGGCGTCTACGTCTACGACTTTGGCCAGAACTTTGCAGGGGTTGAGCGTTTGCGCGTGAGCGGTCCTGCTGGCACCGATGTGCGCTTGCGCTTTGCCGAAGTATTGAACGCGGACGGGACTCTCTACACGGACAACCTGCGCACGGCCAAAGCCACGGACCACTTCATTCTCAGCGGAAACGGCGTGGAGGAGTTCACGCCGCAGTTCACCTTCCATGGCTATCGTTACGCCGAGTTGACGGGACTGCCCACGGCTCCGGGCAAGGACGCAATCACCGGCATTGTCATCCACACCGATGCGCCGTTTACCGTTCAACTCTCCACCGGAAGTCCGATGATCAACCAGCTGTGGAGCAACGTTCTGTGGGGTCAGCGCTCAAACTTTGTGGGCGTGCCGACGGACTGCCCGCAGCGCGACGAGCGCCTGGGCTGGATGGCCGATGCGCAGGTTTTCTGGCGCACGGCCTCATACAACATGGATCTGGCCGCTTTCTCGCGCAAGTTTGCCGGGGATATGCGCGGCACACAAACTGGCACGCCGTACTACGGCGTCTTTGCCCCGGGCACCGATGAGCAATCGTCCGGCTCCGGCGCGGGTTGGAGCGATGCCGGCGTGATCATTCCGTGGACCTCGTGGGTGCAGACCGGCGACACCAGCGTGATCGATCAAAACTGGACGGCGATGCAGAAGTATCTCAACGCCATCGAGGCCGCAAATCCTGAGGGGCTGTGGCAGCACGAATCCGGTACAGCCTTCGGCGACTGGCTTTCGCCGGAAGGGAAGACCGATTACACGCTGATCACGACGGCCTATTGGGCCTATGACGTGACGCTGATGCGGCAGATGGCTCAGGCGACGGGCCGCGCCCATGCCGAGGAACAGTACGCGCGGCTGTTCGAGAAGATTCGCGCCGCCTTTCAAAAGCAATTTGTTCACGACGACGGATTCGTGGCCGGAGCGGATCCTGCTGCGCCGCCCGTGGCTCACGGCGGCAAGCACGGCGCAAAAAGCTCTGACGGCGCCACCCAGACCGGCTACGTGCTGGCGTTGCACATGAACCTGCTGCCCGAGAACCTGCGCGCCGCTGCCGCACAAAAACTGGCGGACAAGATCGTAGCCAATCACAGCCTGCTGGGAACAGGCTTTCTGGGTGCGGCTTATCTGCTGGAGGAACTGACCAAAACCGGCCACGCGGACCTCGCATACAAGCTGCTGCTCAACACCGATTACCCGTCGTGGGGCTACCTGGTGGGGCACGGCGCAACCACGACGTGGGAGCGCTGGAACGGCGACCAGATGCGCGGCGACCCGACCATGAACTCCTACAATCATTACGCGTATGGCGCGGTGGCCGACTGGATCTATCGCTATGCAGCGGGCGTGGACGCGACACCGCTGGACGCGGGCTTCCACACCATCCTGCTGCATCCGAAGTTCGACGCGCGGCTGGGCAGCGTTGCATTCGACTACGAAGCAACCTATGGGCCGATTCATTCCGATTGGACAGTGACGGCCGTGACCGGAAAGGGAAGCACGGCCACATGGCATGTGACCATCCCCGCCAATACCACGGGCTGGTTGCGCCTGAGCGCGGATGAGGCAGCCAAATACACACTGGAAGGCGCTCCTCTGGTTGAGAGCAAGCTGGCCAGGCCAACAAGCCGCGATCAGCAGTTTGGATATGAACTTGAGCCGGGAAGTTACATCTTCGTGATCGAGCTAAATAAGGAATGAGCATCTGGAAATCAAGAGAATCACGGCGGCTGGACGAGATTGAGACCCAGCCGCCCGGCTATAAACCTGCTTGCCGGCGAGATCAAGCGATCCGGCAGCCTGAAGACTAGGAGAAAGAATGCCGGTAGCAATCATCGCTGGGATCGGATGGCACATCCTTGGCGCGGCCATGGCCGCTTCGTTTTATGCGCCGATTGGGAAGGTAAGAAATTGGTCGTGGGAGACCACATGGGCCATAGCGGGCTTTTTCTCCTGGATACTGCTGCCGATTGGCGTGAGCCTGCTGCTGCTGCCGGATTTTGCCGGCTTTTACGCGTCGATGGGCCCACACCTGCTGTTGAAGGTGGCCCTGTTCGGCGCCATGTGGGGCGTGGGCAACGTGAGCTACGGCCTGACCATGCGCCACCTGGGGATTTCATTGGGCGTGGGCGTGGCCATCGGCGTCACGCTGGTGGTGGGCACGCTGGTGCCGCCGCTGATGAACGGGCAGGGCGCCATGTTGATCCACACCAAAGGCGGCCTGTTGACCATGGCGGGCGTATTGGTGGCGGTGATCGGCGTGGCCATCGTTTCCTACGCTGGGCACCAGAAAGAGGTGCAACTGGGCAGCGCAGTGAGAGAGTTCAACGTGAAGCTGGGACTGCTGCTCGCCGTGATGTGCGGGATCTTTTCTTCGGGGATGGCGTTTGCGATCGATGCGGCCAGGCCGATGGAGGCCGCGGCGCGGCTGGCCGGCGTGAACCCGCTGTATGCGGCGCTGCCGAGCTACGTCATCATCATGGGCGGCGGGGCGATCGTGAACCTGAGCTACTGCTTCATCCGGCTAGCGGCGCTGAAGCGGCTGTCGCTGCGCGCCGATCTGGGCCAGCTGCGGCCGACGCTGGTAAGGAATGCCATCCTGGCCGCGGCCGGCGGCATCATGTGGTACCTGCAGTTCTTCTTCTACGCGTGGGGCGCGGCGAATATTCCGGTGCGGCTGGCTTACGTGAACTGGATGCTGCACATGAGCATTTATGTTCTGTGCGCCGGACTGGTGGGCCTGGCGCTGGGCGAGTGGAAGGGCGTGGAAAGCAGGCCGGTGCGCCTGCTGTGGGCCGGGGTGCTGGTGATTATTGCGGCGGCCAACCTGGTGGGACTGGGGATGGCTTCATAGGCTGAGCGACGGCAGATGCGGCTGATGGAATGAATCAGGCCGGCAGCGGCAACTCTGCGTCGAAGCCGGCTGAAATCAGATCGGCACGCAGCTGCTCGACCGTCGAAAACTCGATTGCCTTCATGCCCAGCGCCAGGGCTGCCTCGATATTGACCGGCTTATCGTCCAGGAAAAGCGTTTCTTCGGGTAAAGTTCCGAGCTTTGCCAGCACGTAAAGGTAGATTGCCGGATCGGGCTTGGCCAGGGACAACTGAAAGCTCCAGACCAGCACATCGAAGCGGTGAATCCAGTCGAAATTTTGCTCCACGCTCTCCAGCACGGAGTCACCCATGTTGGACAGAATTGCCGTGAGCAGGCCGCGCTGTTTCAGCGCCGATTGCCAGGCAACCATGGCGGGATTTTCCGTGGTCCACATGCACGCATCCCAGCGATTCAGCTCTTCGATGGTTTCCTGGCTCAGGCTGAGCCCGCCGTCGCGGACAAGTTTTTGCCAGAAGGCGATGCCGGTCAGCTTGCCCTCGTCGTAGGCGTGGCGGTCGACCCAGTAGAGGCTTTCAAAGCGCTCCAGGGGAAGCCCGGTCAGGCGCAGCAGCGCGGCGTGCGCCTCTGGATTTGGAGGACCGGTTAAAACCATGCCGTAGTCGAAGACAACCGCGCGCAGACGCAATGTTTCTCTCCCGATTGCGCCCGTGTATGGTTGGAAAGGACGCCTGTTCTTATTGTGCACGAGCCGAGTGCGGCACGAGAGACCGGCGCCGGCATGAATCCTACGGGCTGGAACGATGCACTTTTCACAGCGAACGAACTGGAACACGGAAGAGAGCGGGCTGGCGCGGGCGCACCGGCTGCGGATGAAGGCCGGATTGCCTGTCGCCGACCTGACAGCGTCCAATCCAACGCGCTGCGGCTTCCAGTATGCGCCGGAACTGCTGCATGCGCTGGCCGATCCCGCTGCGCTCGATTACGATCCCCAGCCCAGAGGCAAGCTGAGCGCGCGCCAAGCAGTTTGTGCCTACTATGCCGATCACGGCGTGGTCCTGGACCCCGGCCAGATCGTACTTACCACCAGCACCAGCGAGGCCTACAGCTTTCTGTTCCGGCTGCTCTGCGATCCGGGTAGCGAAATTGTAGCCCCTCAACCGGGCTATCCGCTGTTCGACTTTTTGGCGGTGCTGGACGATGTGGGTCTCAAGGCCGCTCCTCTGGTCTACGACCAGGGCTGGCAGATCGAGCCCGAGGGGTTTCGGCGGGCAATTACGCCGCAGACGCGGGCCATTGTGCTGGTCCACCCCAACAATCCTACAGGCCACTTTACCAAGCCGTGGGAGGCAAGGGAACTGGGGAGCCTGTGCCGGGAGTACGGCCTTTCGCTCATTGTCGACGAGGTTTTCCTGGACTACGGATTCGGCGGGGAGGCAACGAGTTTTGCCGCGGGCATGGAAGGCGTTCCCGTGTACGTGGTGAGCGGGCTCAGCAAGATTGCCGGCCTGCCGCAGATGAAGGCGGCGTGGATGGTTGCAACCGGTCCGGCGCGGGCGCAGGCACTGGAGCGCCTGGAGGTGATTGCCGATACCTTTCTCTCCATGAATGCGCCGGTACAGGCCGCGCTGCCCGCCTGGCTTCAAGGGCGGGAGGCGATTCAACGGCAGATCCGGCAGCGTGTGGCCGCCAACCTGGCTGTGCTTGACCGGGAGCTTGTTCGGCTGCCCGCGGTGAACAGACTGGAGGTGGAGGGAGGATGGTATGTGGTGCTGCGGATTCCGGCGCTGGAACCGGACGAGCAGACCGTACTGGAGTTGCTGGAGCGCGGCGTCTGGGTGCATCCGGGCTACTTTTTCGGGATGGCGGAGTCGGGCTGGCTGGTGGTGAGCCTGCTGGCTCCCGAAGCAGAATTCAGTACCGGAGTAACCTGTCTTATTGCCTATCTTGAAACGCATCAGGGTGGTAACAGTACGGAGGGTCTAGCTTAAGAAGGCCTTGAAGTTAAGTCTCCTATGGTGATGATATATAAAGACATAGACATTCATTGAATTTACGTGTCACGCCCGGAGCCAGGGGTTGCTTTTGCGTTCGGCTCCGATGGTTGTTGCCGGGCCGTGGCCGGGCAGGACTCTGGTTTCGTCGGGAAGCGTGAGCAGGCGGGTCTGAATGGAGTCGATAATCTGGTCGGAGTTGCCGCCCGGCAGGTCGGTGCGGCCAACGCTGCCGGCAAACAGCGTATCGCCGGCGATGAGCATCTTGAGCGGGGCAAAGTGGAGGCACACCGAACCCTGGGTGTGGCCGGGGGTGTGCAGAACCTGGGCGGGGTAGCGAGCAAGACCCACCACCAACCCGTCTTCAAGGCTTTCGTCGGGAGGCGCGGTTTCAGGCGGCGCAATGCCCAGCCAGCCGGCCTGTGACTCCATCATGTTCAACAGGGGCAGGTCGTTTTGATTCAGCAGGATGGGCGCGCCAGTGAGCTGCTTGAGCTTGAGCGCTCCGCCCACGTGGTCGATGTGGGCGTGGGTGACGAGAATCTGCTTCAGCTTGAGTCCGAATTCTGTGAGGCGGCGGTGAATGCGTCTGACCTCGTCGCCTGGGTCGATGACGATGGCTTCGCCTGTCTCCTCGTCGCCCATCAGGGTGCAGTTACATTGCAGCGGGCCGACGGAGAAGGTCTCAAGAATCATGCATTCATTGTAGAGCGGTACGCCGAAGTAAATTGTGCTGCTAAGACGGAGGCGCAAAAAAGGCAGGCCCGCGGGGCCTGCCTTCATGCGATGGGAAGAACCAGACTGGAAAACCTAGCCGGAGTACGCCGGTGCTTTACTTTCCGGACTTTGCGGGCGCCGAGATGGGCGCGGGCGTGGTTCCTTCAAGCACAGAGTGCGAACCGGTGGAGCGCACGAACAGGATGACCAGGCTGATGGAAGTGACCATGAAGATGACCGCCGACCAGGCAGTGAGCCGGGTGAGCAGGTTGGCCGCCGCGCGGGGACCAAAGGCAGTTTGCGAACCCTGGCCGCCAAATGCGCCGGCAAGGTCAGCCGAGCGGCCCTGCTGCAGGAGAACCACACCAATCAAAAAGAAACACACAATCACGTGTACGGTGATTACGAAGTAGAAAAGAATCTGCATTGTCTAAGCTGCTTTCCACGACTGCCCGGTTCAACCGGGAAAAGATATTTGGTGCGGAGGAGGGGACTTGAACCCCTATGCCTCGCGGCGTCAGCACCTCAAGCTGGTGTGTCTGCCAATTTCACCACCTCCGCACTGAGGTGAACCTGTCAAGTATAGCAAATGTCAGGGTGGTTGAGAATCGAGTCTTTCTCATTCCTGCAACAGGAGCAGCCGCTCAATCAATGCGTGCCTGCAGCGGCCATCTTTGCCCGCATGCGTTTCTCCGCATCGTCGCCCCAATACTTGCAGTTGAGCCGGATAAAGACCGATGTATAGGGAATTGCCAGGTTGGTCTTCAACACCAGTACGTGAAACTGGCTGCCGGTCTCGCCGATGGTGGCGATGATCTTGTCGTGCAACTGCGACTCCACAGGGTAGCCCTTGAGAAGAGCGGCGATCTGCGCCCGGTTGGCCGAGGCGCCTGGAGCGTCCGCATCGGGCACAAACGGCAGCTCCGCGTCCATATAAATATCCGGACGGACGTGGATGGAGCCGTGGATCGCCTGCAGAACATAGCGAACCACATCGGTCTGGCTGGCATTGGTTTCAACCGTCTCCATGCCCGGCGAGCTTTGCAGCGGATAGGCTGAATCGACGATGAGAATCCAGTTCCGGTGGCCGAGCAAAGGCAGGCTGGCGGCAACTTTAGCCTTCCAGGCGGACGGCGTGGCGGGCTGCGCGGACTGCAACAGCGGGGCGGCAAGCAAGAGACTGAGAACAAGCAGAGTTTTGCGCATGGGGTGGAGTTCCTCTCTACAGCGAAACGTTGAGCGAGCGGTCAGGCAGGGAGCCGGCGAGCGGCTCTATGCCTGCACGCGCAAGGGATGATTTTCGTCTACGACAAGCTCCGGGGAGAACTGGAGCAGTATACCGTTATCCTGAGCCGAGGCGTTGTGCGCCACCTCTTTGGCGTCGCTGGTGACTTTGAGTTTGCCGTGAGCGCCGGTGAGCGATGGAGTTACCTGCAATTGCTTGAGGGAGACACTGCCGGCGGAAACTGTAACAGTAAGCGCGTGCGGCGTGAGCGCAAAGCTGCCCCAGCCTTCGGGCACCGACCAGAAGCACTGGAAGTTGCCGGCGTTGATGCGGGGCGCGAGGGTCATGCGGCGGGTGCGCGCGTCGTAGCGGAAGCCGGAGAGAACGGGGATCGGCGCCCAACTGGCCATGGGACGCGTGTAGTGGCGGCCGTACTCGATCTCCGCGTAGGGATTCGCATTCTCGCCGTCGTAGCGGGCGCGGGCGTTGCGGACGATGGAGATGGCTTCGTCGATCATGCCGTGGGCCATCATCACAGAGGCGACGGAGTATTCGAGGCCGGTCCAGACTTCGGTGCCGTATGGGATTGGAATTTCCGGGCGTGTTCCGCGGGTGAAGTCGAGGACGACTACGCCGGGCTCATCGTTGAGGGCGTAAACGCGCTGGGTATTGGCGTGATGGGCGAGGCTGGGCCTGACGTTGTAGCGGCAGATGGAGGCGAGGGCGGTGCGCATGTGGGCGGGATCGAGGAGATCGCCGAGGCCGGCGATGGTGGCCATCTGCTGGCCGATGAGCTGATCGACGAAGCAGCCGTCGAAGAGCTGGTACTCCGGGAGCATGGTGTTGCGCGCGCCGGCGCCGTTCTGGAGGCCGCTGGCGATCTGGTCCTGGGGAATGCCGCGAACTTGTTGGACATAGAACTCGCCGTTGAAGAGATGGGCGTCGACCCAGCGGCTGCCCGCGCCGGCGATTCGATTGCATTCTGCGGCGAAATCGGGCTCGCCCATCGCGCTGGCCATTTGCGCCATGGCGCGGAGAGCAGCGAGGTACCAGGTGGTGCAGAGGGTGTTGGGGCCGTATAGCTCGACGTCGTAGGTGTTGTGCTGGACGCCGTCCATGACGCCGGACTTGCGCTCGTCCCAGCCGCCGGGGCGCCATGCGTAGGCAAGGGCGCGTTTGGCGGCGGGCCAGTGTTGGCGGAGCCAGGTGTCGTCTGCGGTGAGCACCCAATCGAAGTAGAGTTTGACGATCTGGCCCATCTGGCCGTCGGCCGCAGCTGCGCCCCAGTGCTCCTTGCCGAGAGGGAGTTTGTGGCGGAAGTCCATGTGGCCGTCGTCGTCGGTGCAGTAGCCGAAGTTGGTCTCGCGCATGGAGCGGGCCAGCGTGGGAAAAAGAAACTGCGTGGCCATCTCGTAGTTCCAGACGTGCGAGCAGGTGCCGAAGCCGAGACCGCCGTGATCGCCGCAGCCCTCGAAGGCATGGAAGCTGCCATCGGCGATGCGGAAGCTGGTGTTTGAGACGAGCGTGGTGAGGTTGGCGCTGGCTGCGTCTTTGACTTCGGCGGGGAGGGTGGACTGCGTGAGCGCGGAGACGAAGGCGCGGGTATTTTTTTCGAGTTTTGGAAGATTGGAGGAGGCGTATTGAGCGACGGCCCAGGCGTCGGCAAAACGCGTGCTGTAGTGGTTGCCGATAAGGGTGTTCTCTTCGCCTTTTGGCGCGTCCCAGCCGATGGATTTTGGGGTGCGGTTGGGGAAGTGCCAGGCGAGCAGGAAACGGAAGGAGCGCGTTTGTCCGGCGGGAATGGCAAGGATGGGGGCAACGCTGGCGACGGGAATGGAGGGGTCGGCGGATGAACTGATCGAGCCGTTTTTGGAGAAATCGTCGAACCAGAAAAGTTCCTGCGGATCGAACCAGGACTTGCCATGCCAGCGTGGCCCGAGTTGGACGGAGCTGAAGGGATGCAGCGCGGCGAGGACGAAAGAGCCCTGCATGGGATCGCCGGCGGCGAGAGCGGGATTGGTCATGAGCACGCCGTTGAGACCCGCGGAGGTGCGGGGATCGTTTTTGCGGCCGTCGCCATGGCCGACGGGGTTGGAGATGGACCAGGCGATGACGACCTGGGCTTGGGATGAGGCGGGATTGTGGACGGAGTAATCGAGGATGGCGCAGGGAAGGCCGGAGTTGTCGGCATCGAGCGGGTAGAAGGGCGAGAAGGCCTGGAGCGAGACCTGGACGGGGCAGTCGGGGTCTTCGAAGTCGATGCGGGAGAGGGGGAATGAGCCGTGAAAGCGGGCCTCTCTGAAGCGCGGGAGGCCGGGGACGCCACCGGTTCCGAAGCCGTTGGCTCCGGTGTCAAAGGGGGGAAGGAAGCGGCGCTCGAGGACGGCGCTGAAGGGATTGGATGTCATGCCAACGCGGACCCAGATGCTGGGAAAGCAGAACTGCGGCACGTTGCCGATGTCGGGACGGTTGAAGATCTCCCAATCCTGCAGGTTGCCGCGGCCGCCGAGACCGATTCCGCCGGTGCCGATGCCGCCCAGGGGGCAGGAGATGCGGGCGAGGTTGCGGCCGGTGAACTGGCGAGGGAATCCGGTCTCTTCGGAGGCTTTGGGTGGGGGTACAGGTGCGCTTTTGCCGGTTGGCTGAGACGGTTGAGGGCCCTTGCCGGGCGTCTCTGCGGATGCGGTGACGCCGGCCAGTGACGCCGCTACTGCTGCTTTCACAAAATCCCGCCGCGATGTTCCGCTCATCAAATCGCCTCCCTGCGTGAACCATTCAGGAAACGAGATCGAGAGCGATCTGTCAAGCGATTGCGCACGGGAGTGGTGTCTTAAATGTGAGCTGAAGTGTATTCGGGCGCTTTCTAGTAGTGATTTCTCCGCCCTATTTCCTGGATTCTCTAAGAAATGGATCGACGCAAGGTAGTGCCCAGTGGGAGGATTGTGAGCATGGAATGGCTGTTTTCTTGGGAGTGCACGAGCGTGGTTGTCGTCGCCGCACTTGGCACAGCAATTGGTGTCTTGGCTATGAACGATTTCAGGTTAGCCAAGTTTTGCTTCCTAGTGGCGGCGACCGACGCAATCGGAGGAGCAGCAATGGCTATTAGCCGTTCCGGTTTAGCTGTATGGGCGCAAGGAATTGCCGCATTCATCGCAGCTGGGCTTTTCGGACTGTTGTTCCTTTTCTCCCTTAAATACGTGGATAGCAAAGAAGAAATATCCGCCGTCGGCCGAACGGAGACAAAGCAAACTACTCCACCGCACTCACCGGGTATTCTGCATACGCCTAGTCTAGTATTTGTCTTTGGTGTGCCGCTGGGAGATAACGATTCTGCGTCGTGGATGATGATGCTTAGACACTACGGGCCAAATCCCGCCTATAGCTGCAACATCGGATTTTATGATAATGATCGCAAGAACATAGAGCATCAGTGGTTGGTTGCACATCCCGAATCGCCATTCCCACCGCCCGGACTGGCGTCGGGCGAATCGCAAAAGCAGGTCTATGTCGCGGAAACTGGTCCAGAAGGCTCCTCAGGGGGCTTTCCCTGGAATTCCCTTGATCCGGATCGCCAACACTATACTGTCTCGATAAGCTGTCGGGACGGTATATTTGTGGAGAGTTGGGAAGTAACGCGGGTCGATGGCATTCTTCGCTCGACAGTTACGATTGAGCACGGCCCCCAATGGATTGAGAAAAATCCTAATCTTGATCCTGTTGTATTCAGATGCGGCGATCCAGAATTTATCAGCACGCCTCTCGCTACTGAAGTCCCCAAGTTGGCCAAGAAGGCGGTTCATCCGGGCTGGAAGCCTAATCATAGATTCGAGGTGCCAGCGGCGATCATTGACCCTAACGGCCATGTACAAGTGGTGTCTGGCATCAAGTTGCCAGACGGAAGCACGTTAACAGATTTCGGATGTTGGAATATACTTACGAGGCACTTTGGAGATAATCCAGATGGAGCTATGCCGCAGTGAGCCTCTTGTTCTCCAGCACAGGCGTTTCGATCAATTTGAGCGGACGATCAATTCTGAGGCGGTCCAGATGTGATCGGTAATCACGGCTCCCATCAACGCAGTTTTAAGACACTACTCGTGCGGAGTAGGACTAACCGATGAGCCGCGCCATCCATGCGGCCAGGGCCTGTTGGTCGGGTGTGCCCGCGGCGTGGGCTGCGTGCACGTTCTGGCGTTCGTCCTCGCCGCGATTCTGGCTGATCTTGAATTTGCCTTCAATGCGTGCAATCGGAATGCGAAAGCCCACGATGCCAGCCAGCATGGTGCGGCGGAAACCGGAGGGCATCGCGCGCCATGTATCGGCAAAGGCCGGCTCGTGCGCTTGAATCAGGCCGGTGAGCAAGGCCTCCTTCGCGGACTCCTCTTCGACGAGTTCCAGCGTTCCATAGGCATGGACGGCGATGTAGTTCCAGGTGGGAACCGAGAGTGGCTCGGCATAGAGCGTGGGCGAAACGTAACTGTGGGGGCCGGGGAAGACGACGAGGGTTTCGCGTCCGGCCAGAGCGTTCCAATGCGGATTGGCTCGGGCAAAGTGGCCTTCGAGCAAGCCGTGCGCGCCCTCGTCTTTGACCACCAGCGGAAGATGCGTGGCCGCGAGGGGCGCGGCGGACTCCGGGCCGGATACAGGCCCGAAGAGAATGGCGAAGGAGTAAGCCTGCATGGCCTCAAGGAGAACGGCGCGGTCGGCAACTTGATTGAATCCGGGTGTGTACATGGCGATCCTGCGAAACCGCTCAAATCGCGATTCGGCTTTTCACGGCAGACCGGTGGCTTTCACTGCACGACATGGTGACAGCCACCGGTCTGCCTACACATGCATCTTACCAATGCATCAGCGCAGAAGGTTGGTTTTGGCGAGATCGATTACCTCGTCGCCGCGTCCACTCAATACAGCTCGAATCATGTAGAGGCTGAAGCCCCAGACCTGGTCGGCACTGATCGTGGGCGGCATGGTCAGTTCCTGCCTGTGCACGAGCACTTCAACCAGAGCCGGGCCATCGTGGGCCAGCGCGGCGACCAGGGCCGGGCGCAGATCTTCCGGCTTTTCCACGCGCACGCCCATCACGCCGGAGGCTTGCGCGATCTGAGCAAAATTTGGATTGACTAGCTCGGTGCCGTAGTCGACCAGTCCGGCTGCCTTCATCTCCAACTCGACGAATCCGAGCGCGCTGTTGTTGAAGACCACCAGCTTTACCGGCAGTTTGAGCTGTTGGAGGGTGAGCAGGTCGCCGAGCAGCATGGCCAGGCCGCCATCTCCTGAGAGGCTGATGACCTGCCTCTTTGGAAATGTGGCCTGCGCGCCGATGGCCTGGGGCATGGCATTCGCCATGGATCCGTGAATGAACGAGCCAATCAACCTGCGCTTGCCATTCATGGTGAGATAGCGCGCTGCCCACACCGTTGGCGTTCCCACGTCGCAGGTAAAGATTGCATCTTCAGCAGCAACCTCATTCAGAACTTTTGCCACGTACTGAGGGTGCATCGGCGAGCGGCCCGGCTCACCTACGGCGAGATCGTCGAGACCTTTGCGCGCATCCTTGTAGTGGCCGAGGCAGGTATCGAGAAAGGCGCGGTCGGTCTTGTCCTCGATCAGGGGCGTCAACGCTTCGAGCGTCTCCTTCATGTTGCCGATGAGTCCCAGGTCGACCGGCGTGCGCCGTCCAATCTGCTCGCCGAGCCGGTCCACCTGGATGATCTTCGCGTTGCGGGGATAGAACTGCTGATAGGGAAAGTCCGTTCCCAGCATGAGCAGGACATCGCAGTTCATCATGGCGTGGTAGCCGGAAGAAAAGCCAAGCAGGCCGGTCATTCCCACGTCATACGGGTTGTCGTACTCGATAAATTCCTTGCCGCGCAGCGCATGAACGATGGGAGCCTTCAATCGCCCGGCGGCAGCAACCAGCTCGGCGTGAGCGCCAGCACAGCCCGCGCCGCCAAGAATGGCCACCTTGCGCGCCGCGTTCAAGATTTGAGCGGCTTTGGCGAGTTCGTCGCCGGAGGGACAAAGGGTCGGGTTGCAATCCTGAATGCCCAGCGAAAGCGCCGGCGCGGAACAGGGGCGCAGCGCCACGTCTCCGGGAATGACCACCACCGCGACGCCGCGCTTGGCAATCGCCGTACGCATGGCTATGCCCAGGATGCGTGGGATCTGCTCGGCTTGCGAGACCAATTCGCAGTAGTGGCTGCAATCCTTGAACAACTGCTCAGGGTGAGTCTCCTGGAAGTAGCCGCTGCCAATTTCGACGCTGGGAATCTGCGCGGCGATTGCCAAAACCGGTACGCGGCTGCGATGGCAATCGTAGAGGCCATTGATGAGGTGAAGATTGCCCGGGCCGCAACTGCCCGCACAAACGGCCAGCTCTCCGGTCAGGTGAGCCTCGGCCCCGGCGGCAAAGGCGGCGACTTCTTCATGGCGCACATGGAGCCATTCAATCTCCTTGCTCTTGCGGATGTTATCGGTCAGGCCGTTCAATGAGTCGCCCGCCACGCCATAGACGCGATGCACGCCTGCTTTTACGAGTGTCTCGATAAAGACTTCAGAAACATTCTTCGCCATCAGAACCTCACATCCGCAATGATCAACGCGCGAGATCGGTGCATGAAGAGCAAATAGAGACAGAACCGCAAGCCATCACGCATTTTCTGATCGGCGCCGCGCTGCAACTATTGGATGCGCTCGAAGCGGAAACCGGCCTCACGCAGGGCGTGGCTGATGGCCGTGATGTGGGTTGCGCCGCGGGTTTCAAGGGTGACGTCGATGACGGTTTCGCCCAGGCTGACCCCGTAGTAGGCGCGGTTGTGAACCGTTTCAACGATGTTGGCGCGCTCGCGGGCCAGAATTTTGGTAAGCGCCAGCAATGCACCGGGACGGTCCTGAAGATAGACGCGGATGCGCAGCAGACGGCCGTCCTTGACCAGGCCGCGCTCGATAATCTTGGCCAGCAGGGAGACGTCGATATTTCCGCCGCAGACCAGCACCACGGTGCGGCGGTGGCGGAGGTTGGTTTTGGACTGGACCACGGCGGCCAAGGCTGCCGCGCCCGCGCCCTCGGCCAGGGTCTTTTCCTGCTCAAGGAGCAGGAGAATGGCGCTGGCAATCTCTTCGTCGTCCACGGTGACAATCTCATCCACGTAGCGGGAGACCAGCGGGAGGGTCAGGTCGCCGGCGCGGCGGACGGCGATGCCGTCGGCTATGGTGGCCTCGGCAGCAATGGTGATGGGCTGGCCGGCCTCGCGGGCGCGCAGCATGGAGGGCAGCTTCTCCGGCTCGACGCCGATAACGCGGATTTTGGGATTGGTCTCCTTGAGCGCGCAGGCGATGCCACCGATAAGCCCGCCACCGCCGATGGGAACCACCACAGCCTCAATGTCGGGGACCTGCTCCAGCAATTCCAGGGCGATGGTGCCCTGGCCGGAGATGACCTCGACGTCGTCGAAGGGATGGATAAAGGTGCGGCCCTCCTGCTCGTGCCGGCGCAGGGCCTCTTCGCAGGCTTCGTCGTAGCTGGCGCCGTGCAGGATGACTTCCGCCCCGTACGCGCGGGTGCTGGCGACCTTGATTTGCGGAGTGGCCAGGGGCATGACGATCTGGGCGCGAATGCCGAGGGCCGTGGCGTGGAAGGCGACGCCCTGGGCGTGGTTGCCGGCGCTGGCCGCGATGACGCCGCGCTTGCGCTCCTCCTGACTGAGGGTGAGCAACTTGTTCAGCGCGCCGCGCTCTTTAAAGGAGCCGGTACGCTGCAGATTTTCAAGCTTCAGGTACAAGGGCAGGCCGGTCAACTCGGAAAGATGGTGCGAGAGCTGGCAGGGCGAGACGTGAATGGCCTCGCCTATGCGCGCGCGTGCTGCCTGGATGCTGGCTAACGAGACGGAAGACAAATGAGGTTCTCCTTGAAGGAACAAAATCGCGCATGAGGCGCATTGCGCTCAATAAATGAAAAACCACCAGCCGCATGTGCGGGTGGTGGCCTGGGTGCTGCTCAAATCCAAAATCCGGTTCGTCAGGCTTTCATTCCCGCGCGCGCATTGGAGCCGCTAATTCGCATCGCGGTAATGAGTTTCGGGCTGGCGGCGGAGAAATGCATGACTTGATCGAAGTAGAGCAGAGAGGCGGGAGGCGCGTCAAGACTGCGGGGTGCGTCCTGGGCTCACATCAGAAGATGGAGTGAAGCTTGGCGAAGGCATCGAGTTCGAGCAACTGCTGGCCTTCCGGCGCAGGGTCGAGGGTGGCGTGCTCCAGAACCCAGGTGTCCTTGTGGAAGAGGAAGACGGCATTGAGGCCGGCGGCCAGGGCGGGGTTGATGTCGCTCTTGGGGCTGTTGCCGAGCATCCAGAAGGTCTGCGGAGCGCAACTGCTGTGCGGCGTGAGTTCATGACGGGCAATCACTTCGCGGTAGGTGGGCGGGTCTTTCTCGGCGACGATTTCAATGGCGGAGAAGTGGCTGGAAAGGCCGGAGCGGGCGAGTTTGTCGGCCTGCTCGGCCTGGTTGCCTTTGGTCATGAGAATGAGCCGGTGTCGGCTGGCCAGCTCCGCCAGGGTTTCCGCTACTTGAGGAAGCAGTACGATCTCCTGCTCGGCGATGGTGCGGGCAAATCCCCGGATGCGCTGGATCTTGTCTTCGGTGACGGGCGCGGGGCTGAGACGCCGGAAACAGTCGACCAGCGAATGGGTGAAGCTGTGGAGACCGTAGCCGTGGGCGAGGATGTTTTCACGCTCGACTTCGTTGAGGGTATTGCGGACTTCGGCGGGGGAGTATGTGTGGTGGTTCAGGTAACTGATGAAGGAGGCAATCGCCCGCTCAAAGTAGATGTTGTTCTCCCACAACGTATCGTCGGCATCGATGAGGAGGGTTTGGCCTGGGGGAAATTGCGGCATGGGTTTCATGGTACCGGATGCGGGAATCCCAGGTCCCAAAATCGAGACCTGGGGCAGCCGGTTAGAGACCGGGTTGGGCGGCGAGCCACTGCTTGAGATTCGGTTCCTGGAGGGTGCGCAGCTCGATGCAGCCGTCGATGTGTTCCACGGCGTGCTTGAGGGACTTATCGGAGGCTGGGACCTTGTGCGTGGAGAAAAAGGCTGTGACGTCGTCGCGGGCTTCGGCAGTGCAGAAGCTGCCGGTTGAGCCGACCAGGTAAGCCCCCATGCTGGTTGTGATCTGGGCCTGGACCTTGTCCCAGTTGGCCTTCATATACTGCCAGGCCAGGTCGCGGGTTGCGTCAATCTGGAGCGCGATGACGAACTGAATGGCCGCATCCTGGTTGCGGACCTTGCCTGAGACCGCGTAGTCCAGCGAGCGCTTGACCAGGGCGGGATCTTCAAACTGAGCGAGCAGGCGAAGGGCGGTCACCTGAAATTCGGGATTGGTTGAGGTTTCATAGACGTTCTGCAATTTGTCGAAGAGAGCCGTGTCGCCGTTGCGGGCGGCAATGTAGAGGGCAGTCTGGCCCAGCGTGGGATCGAATGAAGTTTGATCGGCCAGATACTTGTCTACGATTTGGCGGGCCATGGCGAGGACTGCGGGGTCCTTTGCGTAGTAGCCGAGGACACCGAAGAGCTGGGCGCGCAACTCGCGGGTGTTGGATGAATCGTCAGGCGCGGGCGGACCCAGTTTGGCAAATTGAGGCGCAAATGTGTTGCGAATCCATGCTGAGACCGCTGCTTTCTCTTCAGGCGTTTCGGCGATGCGCTCGTAGGCTGTATTGACGCCTCCCAGAGAATTGCCGATGACTTCTGCACTGGGGTCGGCTTTGAGAGCGCTGACCAGGTCGAGGTAGGCGCCGATGGGAGACTTGTTTGCCCGTACCTGGGCCCACTCGTCGCCGGTGAGGGCGATGCGCTCGCTGGGCGTGAGGTCGGTTTCAACGCCGGCCACCAGGGCTTTGTAGATGTTTGGCGGATAGGCGCTGCGGTAGTAGCCTTTGCCGCCGGCGTTGGCAAAGAACAGGCCGGAGGAAGGCACTTTGAGCGTGGAATCGGCGGGAGTGAGAAGCTGGCATTCGGGGTCTCCGCTTCCATTCTTGAAGCAGACCGGGAGGGTCCATTTCTGCTGCGCGCCGTCCTGGATGCTGGCGCTGAGGAAGAAGCGCTTCTGCGTGACAAAGACCTTGCCGTTGGAGGGTTCGCCGAAGGTAAGGATGGGCTCGCCGGGCTGGGCGACGAGCGAGTCCATGATCTTGTCTACCGGCTTATGGCTGGTAGCGGTCTGCGCGTTCCAGAAATCCTCGGCGGTGGCGTTGGAGTAGAGGTGGGCCTCGATATAGTTGTGAACGCCTTTGCGAAAGGTTTCCGGGCCGAGGTAGTTTTCCACGGAGAGCAGCACGTCGCTGGCCTTGCCGTAGGAGATGCCGTCGAACATCTGGTTGATTTCGTCGGGGGAATCGGCTTTGGCTCGGATGGCGTGCGTGGTGGGCTGCGCGTCCAGATTTAGCGTCGCATCCTCGCCGGCGGCCACGGTTTGATCGATGTTCCACTCCGGATGCATGGCGGCAACCGGCTTGTTCTCCATCCAGGAGGCGAAGCCCTCGTTGAGCCAGATATTGTCCCACCACTGCATGGTTACCAGATCGCCGAACCACTGGTGGGCCATTTCATGGGCGATGACCAGGGCCACTTCCTTTTTGGCGTTGACGGAGGCGGTTTTAGGATCGATCAGCAGATCGGTCTCGCGGTAGGTGATGGCGCCGAAGTTTTCCATGGCGCCGGCCTCGAAGTCGGGCAGGGCGATGAGGTCAAGTTTCTTGAGCGGGTAAGGGATGCCGAAGTAGTTGTTGTAGTAGTGCAGCACGAACTTGGCGACGTCGAGGCCGTAGGAGGTAAGCGCGACCTTGTCAGGGGTTGCGCAGGCGCGGATGGCCACGCCATCCTGCTCGCCGGATGTGCACTGGAAGTCGCCGACCAGAAAGGCGACGAGGTAGGAAGACATTTTGGGCGTGGTGAGGAACTTGAGGGTGTGCTTGCCGGCATCGGGGCCGGGCGTATCGCTGACGATGGGGCCGTTGGAGATGGCGGTATCGCCGCTGTCGGTCACCAGGGAGACGTCGTAGGTTGCCTTGAAGGCGGGCTCGTCGAAGGAGGGGAAGGCGCGGCGTGCGTCAGTGGACTCGAACTGGGTGACGGCGTAATTGCGGCGGGCGGTCTTGGAGAGATAAAAGCCGCGCAACTCATTGTTGAGAATTCCGGTGAAGCGGATGGAGAGGGTGGCCTTGCCGGCGGGGAGCTTTTCCGGGAAGGTGAAAGCGGCCTGTTGCTTGTCCGCATCCAGCGCAACGGTAGCGGTTTGCTGCCGGCCGTTGGCGTCGATGGTGACGGATTGGAAGGCAATCTCTGCGGCGTTCAGGGTGATGCGATCCGTGGATTCGGCCAGGGAAATGTCGATGGACTCGATGCCGCTGAAGGTGGCAGCTTTAAGGTCCGGCGCCAGCGTGAGAGTGTAGTGCTCGGGGCGGACGGTGGAGGGCAGGCGCTGGGCGCCGGCGGGGCATGCGGCGATGAGGAGCAGAGAGGCAAGCGCGGCCACGGAGGCCAAGGCAGCGCGAAACGAAGGAGCGGAGATGTTCATGCAATCCTCATGGGGGTGTACGGTCATTGCTTCTGGTGCTTTTTCGGCAGCAGGGAGTCCAGCAGGAGCAGACAGGCGCCGGTGACGACGGCCGAGTCAGCGATGTTGAAGTCAGGCCAGTGGTAGCTGAAGATGTGGACCTCAATGAAGTCCACCACCGAGCCGTAGGCGATGCGGTCATGGACGTTGCCGAGGGCTCCGGCAAAGATGAGGGCCAGGGCGACAGTGATCAGGGTGATGCGATTGCCGAGACGGACCAGGGCGATGAGAAACGCCAGCGACGCCAGCAACGAGAAGACGATCAGCGCCCAGCGGACCACATTGGGAGAGGCCGAGTCGGCGAAGAGCGAAAAGGCCGCGCCCTCGTTGGTCCAATGGGTAATGCGCAGAACGTGCGGAATCACCGGAATGGCGCCGCCCATGCGGATGTGCAGCGTGACCCAGGTCTTGGTGAGGCGGTCGAGCAGGAGGACGAACGCGGAGAGGCCAAGAAGCCATGGCAGGCGGCGCGGCATTTTCATTGCGCGGCCTCCGTTTGCTGCGGCGGTGCGATGCCCATTTCAACGAGCGCGGACTGGCAGCGTGAGCAGACGTTGGGCCATGCGCCGTAGTCGGAGACGTCAGGCATGAAATTCCAGCAGCGGGCGCACTTGGTTCCGCTGGCGGGAGAGGCTGTTACAGCAAAATCGAGAGTGGTGAGCTTATCGCCGGATGAACTTGCAATTGGCAACGTTCTGTCATATTCGGCGGTAAATGTCCCTTTTGCTTCAACCACCTTAACGCCTGAGACGTTGATGATTTCCTTAAGTCCATCTGCGTGACGTTGGAGCAAAGCCAGCGTCTGGCCGAATGCGGAAATCTCCAGCTCTGCTTCCAGTCCCTTGCCGATGACCTTGTTCTGACGCGCTTCTTCCAGCACGCGGAGGGCCTGATCGCGGACGGCAAAAATCTGCGCCCACTCTTCCAGCAACTTCGTTGGGTCTTCAGAGAAAACTTCTTCCGGTTTGGGGAACTGCGCGAGATGGACGGAGATTTCGCGGCCTTCCACCTTGGGCAGATACTCCCAGACTTCGTCGGCGGTGAAGCTGAGGATGGGCGCAACCAGGCGGACCAGAGCCTCAGCGATCTGCCAGAGCACGGTTTGTGCCGAGCGGCGTTCGTGGCTGGTGGGCGCGAAGGTGTACATGCGGTCTTTGAGCACGTCGAGATAGAACGAGCTGAGGTCGATGACCGCAAAGTCGTTGACGGCGTGGTAGACGCGATGGAACTCGAAGGCCTGGTACCAGGCGCGAACTTTTTCAGTCAGGTTGCGAGTGCGGGCCAGCATGTATCGGTCGAGCGGGATTAACTCGCTCTCGGGAACGCGGTCGCGCGCGGGATCGAAACCGGCGAGGTTGCCGAGCAGGAAGCGGAAGGTGTTGCGCAGCTTGCGGTAGATGTCGGCGCAGCGCTGCATGAGGTTTTCGCTGGCCGCCATGTCTTCGCGGAAGTCGATGGACGCGACCCAGAGGCGAACGATTTCGCCGCCCAGACGGTTGGCGATGTCGACCGGATCGACTCCGTTGCCGAGCGACTTGGACATGGCGCGGCCCTGCTCGTCCAGGGTCCAGCCGGCCGTGGAGACGTGGGAGTAAGGAGCGTGCCCGCGCAAGGCGACGGAGGTGAGCAGGGAAGAGTGGAACCAGCCGCGATGCTGGTCGCCGCCCTCCAGATATAGGGTCTCTACGCCCTCGTGGTTCTGGAAGGAGGTGTAGGCGGTCTTCAGTTCGGGGTCGGATTCGCAGACGGCGAACCAACTGGTGCCGGAGTCGAACCAGACATCGAGAATGTCGGTTTCCTTGCGGAATGCCTTGCCGCCGCATTGCGAGCAGGCAGCGCCCGAGGGAAGCAGGCTGGCCACGTCGGTGGTGTGCCAGGCCTCGGCGCCTTCATTTTCAAAAAGTGTGACGATGGAGCGGTTGAGGGCCGCGTCAAGGATGGGCTGGTTGCAGGCCTCGCACATGAAGACGGCGATGGGCACGCCCCAGATGCGCTGGCGGCTGATGCACCAGTCGGGGCGCGTGGCGATCATGTTGGTGATGCGCTCCTTGCCCCAGGCCGGATCCCAGACGACCTTGTCGATTTCTTCAATGGCGAGCTGGCGGAAGGTGGTCTTGGTGCCGTCCTGGCGCTCGACCGGAGTTTCCATGCCGATGAACCACTGCTCGGTGGCGCGGTAGATGACCGGATGGTGGCAGCGCCAGCAGTGCGGATAAGAGTGGTTGAGGTCCTGGGAAGCCAACAAAGCTCCGGACTCCTCAAGCATGGCGATGATGACGGGATTGGAGGCCCAGACGGTGAGCCCTTCAAAGGCGGGCGGGGCTGCATGGTTCCAGGCGCTGGGGTCCACATGGACGTGGCCTCCGGCATCGACGCGGCAGGTAGGGTCCAGGCCGTAACGGACGCCGGTATAGAAATCGTCCGCGCCATGCGAGGGGGCGGTGTGGACTGCGCCGGTGCCGGTGTCTGCGGTGACGTAGGTGGCGTTAACGCCGAGGACGCTGCGGTCTAGGAAGGGATGATGGAAGGTGACGCGCTCAAGTTGGCTGCCTTTGAAGCGGGCCAGTTCGCCGGGCGCATCCAGCTGGCAGGCGGCGGCGACAGAGGCGGCCAATTCGGCAGCAACGATGTAGACCGGAGCGTCAGGACGGTCCCCGGCTTCCAATGCCACGTAGTCGAAGTCGGGATGAAAGGCCACGGCCAGGGACGCGGGCAGGGTCCAGGGAGTGGTGGTCCAGATGATGGTGTAGACCTCACGCCCGGCCAGAGCGGGAGCGATTGCCTCGGGGTCAGAGGTGAGCCGGTAGCGCACGTAGACCGAGGGGCTGGTGTGCATGTCGTACTCGACCTCGGCCTCGGCCAGGGCGGTGCGGTCGTGGATGCACCAGTACACCGGCTTGAGTCCGCGGTAGACGAAGCCTTTCTCAAGGAATCCGTAAAAGGCTTCCAGGGTGCGGGCTTCGTAGTCGCGGGACATGGTTTTATAGGGCTTGTCCCAGCGGCCGAAGCAGCCAATGCGCTCAAACTGCGAGGTTTGCAGGTCAACGTACTTCTGGGCGTAGTCGCGGCAGGCATCGAGCACAGCCGGAGCAGGCATTTCCCGCTTTTTGCGGCCCAGTTTCTCGTCCACCTTGATCTCGATGGGCAGCCCGTGGCAGTCGTAGCCGGGGACGTAGGGGACGTCAAAGCCCGCCATGGTCTTGGACTTGACGACAAAATCCTTGAGGCCCTTGTTGAGCGCGTGGCCCAAGTGAATGGGACCGTTGGCGTAGGGCGGGCCGTCGTGGAGCAGGTAGGCAGGACGGCCGAGGCCGGCTTTGCGCAGCTCCTCATAGAGCCGCAGCGAGGCCCAGCGGGCCAGCCGAAGCGGTTCATTGTGGGGCAGATTGGCCTTCATTGGAAAGGCGGTTTGCGGCAAGGTAAGGGTTGCCTTCAACTCCGGCACTGCAACGGACATCGCTACTCCTGGGATCGAGATCACACCGGGGATGGTGCGAACTTGTTCATTTGCTAGTGTAAATGGCGGGGCGGAGATATTTTCGGTAACAACTACGAACGATCCTCGTCTATTGTTTATGGGAACCCTGACGGCGCGGGAATATGAAGCCCTGGAGCGTTCAACGAGCCGTTCCGAGACAAATGCAGGCGAAGTCGAGCATAATGAGAGAACAGGTCCGGAAGCAGGGACGCTCTCCCCGGAGCAGCCAACGGCGCACGAGCCAGCAACAAATATGGCAAACGACTTATTGACACAGCCAGATACGGATTCCCAAGCCGTCGCGGTCCTCGCGGACGGCCACGAGTTCGATGGTTTTCTAGGACGCGCTTTCGAAGAGAAATCGATCTGGGCGAGTCTCTACGAGAGCATCCGCGACGTTTTCTTTCCGCGCAAGCTGCCCCCGCTAAAACTGACCTCTACGCCGATACCCGTGCCGGACCGGATGGCTGTGAAGCCGAATCCGTGGGCAATCGGAATCTCGACCGGCATCAATGTGCTCATCCTCCTGATTGCGCTCTTCTTCGTAGGCAAGAAGATCATCGACACGGTGGTGACCAAAGAGCTTACGACCGACATTGATGTGGGAGTGTATACGCCTCAGGGGCCCAAGGGAGATTCAGCACACGGCGGCGGAGGCGGCGGCGCCAACGAAATTGTCGATCCCATGAAAGGCAAGCTGCCCAAACTGGAGAAGAACCCGGTAGTGCCGCCCATGGTTCCTGTTGTCGATAACCCCAAGCTGGCGATCGAGTCGGCAATCAATGTGCAGCAGGACATCAAGCTTCCTGATCCGAATCTGCCCAATATCGGCGTTTCCAGCTCGGCCAATGTAAAGCTGGCCTCCAACGGCACCGGCTCAGGTGGTGGCATGGGCTCGGGCAGCGGCGGTGGTTTGGGCTCGGGGACCGGCATCGGATATGGGCCTGGATCTGGCGGAAATACGGGTGGTGGACTGTATCACATCGGCGGCGGGGTTTCAGCGCCGGTGCCTATCAATGCCGTCGAAGCCGAGTTTTCCGACGAGGCCCGCCGGGCCAAGTACCAGGGCGTTTGCCTGATCCAGCTGATCGTGGATGCGCAGGGAAATCCGCAGAACCCGCGCGTGATTCGCGCCTTGGGCATGGGACTGGACGAGAAGGCGCTGGAAGCGGTGCGCAAATACAAGTTCAAGCCGGCCATGAAGGACGGCAGGACACCGGTGCCGGTGATGATTACCGTCGAGGTCAACTTCCGATTGTATTAAGTGCAGGAACGGTTGCAGTAAAGAGAGCGGAGCGCATGGGCGCTGCGCTCTTTTTCATTTTGGTGCGCCCGGCAGGGCGCACTCACTTGGGGGTGGAAGTCCCCTACACACCCGGCAAGGGGAAGTGTTAGCTGAACGGCAAGGGTGTCCGTCGCGAGGCGGAATCTGGAGGAAGCTGTAGGCA
>Ga0302320_10005404_pt1 | contig 28715 bp, 22 predicted proteins | sample Bog_T0_3_FD_202130 | JGI IMG/M metagenome (GOLD analysis project Ga0302320, IMG submission 202130) | Peat permafrost microbial communities from Stordalen Mire near Abisko, Sweden - Bog_T0_3 | ecosystem: Environmental > Terrestrial > Soil > Wetlands > Peat | place: Sweden: Abisko, Stordalen Mire...
GCCGTCCCCCGCCCCCAATCTCACATCCCGACCCCTACCACCCTGCTGTTGGTGTCTCTCAGGTTCCGATACCGCGCCAACGCCCAGAGCGGAAAGAACTTCGCATAGCCATGATAGCGCAGATAAAATACCCGAGGAAAGCCTGTAGCCGTATAGCGTTGCTCATCCCACAGGCCTTTTTCCGTCTGTGTGTCTATTAGGTACCTGACGCCGCGTGCGACTGCCGGGTGCTCGACCTCACCCGCCGCCATCAGGGCAAGCAAGGCCCATGCCGTTTGCGAGGCGGTCGTGGGGGCACCCTCAAACCCCTTATAATCGAGTCGGTAGCTGACGGCATCCTCGCCCCAGCCGCCATCGGCGTTCTGGATCGAAATCAGCCAGTCCACGGCCTTGCGCATCATCGGCTCCTGGTGGCTGACGCCGGCGGCATTGAGCGCGCAAAGCACCGACCAGGTGCCGTAGACGTAGTTCATCCCCCAGCGGCCATACCACGACCCCTCCGCCAGCTGGGTCCGGCGCAGATAGGCAATCCCGTCGGCGAGCGCCTTGCTGGTTTGGGCGGTCTCGCCGAGCTGGGCCAGCATCGAGACGCAGCGGGCGGTGACGTCCTCGGTCGGCGGATCGAGCAGCGCGCCATGATCGGAGAACGGGATGTTATTGAGATAATATTCGAGATTGTTGACGTCGAAGGCGGCCCAGCCGCCGTCGCGGCTCTGCATGCCCTCGATCCATTCGCGGGCACGCGCGATCGCTGCGTCGTAATCGCCGGCTGCCGTGGCGCGCCGCGCGCGGTCCATCGCCATCACCACGACCGCGGTGTCGTCGAGATCCGGGTAGTAGGCATTGTTGTACTGGAACGCCCAGCCGCCGGGCCGCACCTGCGGCCGCTTGACGGCCCAGTCGCCGGCGATGTCCAGCACCTGTTTCGGCTTCAGCCAGTCCAGGCCCTGCATGGCCGGAGCCAATGCCTCCTCGCCGCCGGCCTCGATCAGGGCGTGGCAGGTCAGCGCGGTGTCCCATACCGGGGAGACGCAAGGCTGGCAGTAGGCCTCGTGCTCGCCGATCACCAGAAGCTTGTCGATTCCCCTGCGCGTGACGGCGCGCGGCGGATAGTCGGCGGGCTTGCCCAGCACTTCGTACATCATCACGGTGTTGGCCATCGGCGGATAGATCGCGCCCAGCCCGTCTTCGCCGTTCAGCCGCTCCTCCACGAAGGCAACCGCGCTTTCGATCGCATGCGCACGCAGTTTCCGCGGAAACAGCGGATCGATCACCCGCAGCACGCTGTCGAGCGCGCGGAACAGCAAGAACCAGCCCCAACTCTGATGCGGCGCCTTGGCCGTCATGCCGATCGAATGCGGAGCCTGCAGGAACAGCTCGTCGAGGCCGACGCCGAGGTGGTTTTTCGCCCGCGGCTTCAGCGCCGCCAGCACCATCAGCGGCACGATGGTGGTGCGCGCCCAGTACGAAATCCTGTTGAGATGAAACGGCGACCACATCGGCAGCAGCATGATCTCGACCGGCAGCACCGGCACGCTCCGCCATGTCAGGATCCCGAACATCGCCAGCATGAAGCGGGTAAAGACGTTGCTGTGGATGGCGCCGCCGCGGATGCGGATCGCCTCGCGCGCCCGCGCCATGTGCGGCGCATCGACGGAATCGCCGATCATCTTCAGCGCGAAATAGGCCTTGACGCTGGCGCTCATCTCGAAATCGCCGTCATGCACCAGCGCCCAGCCGCCATGGGCGCCCTGAACCCGGCGCAGGTAGTTGGCGATCTTGCCCTCCAGCGTGGCGTCGACCGGCTCGCCGAGATAGTGGCGAAGCAGGACATACTCCGCCGGGATGGTGCAATCAGCCTCCAGTTCGAACACCCAGTGGCCGTCCGGCTGGCGGTAGCCGAGCAACCCCTGCGTTGCCGAGGCGATGCTTGCCTTTAGCGCGGCACTGCTTTCAATTCCGCTGGCTTGATTGCCGGAATGCATTGCTGACCTCCCTGCGCCTTGTCCAATCTACACCGGAAATCGCTGGCGATCTCCCGATCAGCCTTGCCGCATGGCGAGGACGAGACCGGCGGCGCGGTTTCCCGACCGCACCGACCCTTCAATGGTGGCGGGCAACCCCGTATCAGTCCAGTCGCCGGCGAGGAACAGGTTTTTCCAGCGCGTGACCGCGCCCGGCCGCAGCGCGTTTTGCTCAGGCGTGGCCTCGAAGGTCGCGCGCCGCTCGCGCACGATCTGCCAGGGCGGCAGCTCGCCCGCAACGCCCGCCACCCGACAGATATCCCGCCAGATCGCCTGCGCGAGTTCCTCACGCGGCATGTCGACCAGGCGGTCGGCATTGCTGACGGTGACCGACAGCCGCTGCGGGAACGCGAACAGCCACTCCACCAGCCCACCGACCACCCCTGTTATCGCCGGCATGTCGCTCGGCGGATCGAAGCGGAAATGCGCGTTGACGATGGCCCGAAATTTCGACGGCGTCGTCAGCCCCGGCAGCAGCGAAGCCGCCGGGCGCGGCGGCACCGCCATCACCACGGCAGCATCGGGTCCGAGAGCGAGGTCGTCGTCGCCGAATTTCAATGCACTGATGCGGTCCGCCGACATCGCGAACTCGCGCAGCTCGTGTCCGAACGTGATGCTGGCGCCCTTGTCCCGCAGCAGCCGGATCGCGGGTTCGACCAGCACCGCACTCAAGCCCTCGCGCGCGATCAATGGCCGGCAAGCCTGGCCCCCCGCCATCAGGGTTTCCCGCACCACCGCGCCGGCAAGGCCCGCAGACCCCTCGGGCGGATCGACGTTCAGCGCCGCCAGCAGCAGCGGCTGCACCAGCCGCTGGTAGAGCGTACCCTCGCAAGGGATCGTATCGCCGACGCGTCTGCCCTGCCCTGCCCATAGCAGCGGCATCAGCGCCAGATAATCAAGCAGACCCGTGTCGGGGACGCGGCGGGCCTGATCGAACACCCACAGCGGCAGCCGGCTGTCGCCGAGGTCAAGCTGCCAGCGTTGTCCGGTCTTGAGGTCAAAGAACGGAAATTGAGCGCGGCTCGGTCCCACCAATCCCGCTTCGGTGCCGATCGATCCGGCATAAGCCACGGCGTGATGGTTGCCGGAGAGCAGGAGATGATTGCCGTTATCGATGGTGAGACCCGTCGCCGCGTCGAAATAGGACCGGCAACGGCCGCCGGGCTGCTGCGTCGCCTCGTGCAGATGCACCTTGTAATCCGCATTCGCCAGCCGGACGGCTGCCGCGAGGCCCGAAATTCCAGCGCCGATGATGTGAACGGACTTTTGCATCAGATCAAGGCGTAGCGGAGGATGATGAAGATGCGGGCCACCTTGTTGAGGCGAACCGGCGCACGCGGGGCGGCAAATCCTCGCGCCACCAGCAATTCCAGAATCGCGCGATAGTATTTCGACATGATGCGCGGCGCGCGCACCACGCGCCTGGGATTGCGGCCCATGACCGTGTCGGCCTGCTCGAAATGCGCCCGCGCCCGCGCCACCAGCGGCGCGCAGACTTTCGGCAACGCCGGATCAAAGATCACCTCGAGCGGATCGGTGGAGGTGATGCCCGCGTGCAAAAGTTCCTCACGCGGCAGATAGAGCCGGCCGATGCCGGCGTCTTCATCGACGTCGCGCAGGATATTGGTCAGCTGCAGCGCGCGACCCAGATGATGTGCGAGCAGGATGCCGTCGTCGCGCGGCAGACCGAACACCCGCACCGACAGCCGTCCGACCGCGCTCGCGACGCGGTCGCAATAAAGATCGAGCGTGGCCAGATCCGGCGCCCGGATATCCTGCGGCACGTCCATCTCCATGCCATCGACGATGGCCAGGAAATCCTCGCGCTGCAGATCGAAGCTTCGCACCGAGCCGACATAGTCGCGCAGGCGCGCGGGCGCGTGCCCCTGATACAGCGCGTCGATATCGTCGCGCCATTGCTGAAGCGCGGCCAGCCGTTCGGCGCGCGGGCCATCGGAATCGGCGATGTCGTCGACCTGCCGGCAAAAGCTGTAGATCTGAAACATCGCCTCGCGCTGCTCGCGGGGCAGGATGCGCATCGCCGCGTAGAACGAACTGCCGGACGCGGTCGTGCCGTAGCCCGGGTTGGCTGCCGTCGCCTCGAGCGTCATGCGCCGGCCGCCGGTTTGGACAGGGGCCGCCGTCCCGCCACCCGGCGGGTGATCTCGCCGGCGACGCCGCTGAGACTGTAGCCGAGCAGTTCGACCGGTCCCAGATGCACGGTCTCGCTCAGGGGATCGCGCACCTTCAAAAGGCGCACGATCTTGTCGGCGAAGGCCTGGATCACGGAAATCTCGAGCCCAAGTCGAAAATCCCTCACTTCCGCACTGAGCGACTTGCCCTGGTCAAGCAGCGCTTCGGTCCGCACCGCAAGCGCATGAAGGCATTGCAGAAGCGGTGCCGATGCCTTGTTCGCGCCGAGCTCCTCGACCGAGGCACCGGTTGCCGCCAGCGCGTCGCGCGGAAGATAGACGCGATTGAGATTGACGTAGTCCTTGCCGCAGTCCTGCAGATGATTGTTGATCTGCAAGCCGGCGCAGAGCGCATCCGAGGCCGCCCAGGTCGAGGCGCTCTCGCCATGGACGTCAAGCATGAAGCGACCGACCGGCATCGCCGAATACCGGCAATAGTGGATCACCTCGTCCCAGTTCTCGTAGCGCAGCTTGGTGACGTCCATCCGGAACGCGATCAGAATGTCGAGCGCGTGGCGCGGCGGCATCGAACGCTCGGCCAGCGCGCGCCGCAGGTTGATCGCCTCGGGCTGGGTGTCGCCCTCGCCCAGCAGTTCGGCTTCGAGCAGATCGAGATAGGCCAGCTTGTCGCGGTCGCCGAGCGTGGCATGATCGGCGATATCATCGGCGGTTCTGACAAAATTGTAGAAGGCCAGGATCAGCGCCCGGTGACGCGGATGAATGATCCATGAGGCGACCGGAAAATTCTCATCGCGGTGGGTCTTGCCGGATCGCAGTTCGCTCGCGCTGGTCATCTTGAGAACTGGCTACATTCGTCAGGGAACGTGACTTCGCGTGCTCCGGTAATCCGCGCATGCGGATGGATCGCAGGGCCCCATATAGGGGAATACGGCGCCAAAAACCAATGCTGTCTGCGATCGCTCGCAATGCCTGATGCGCCCGAAGCTGACCAATCGGAACCGGCAACAGCCGGATACGGGCCGGTTCTATTGGCCGTGGCTTTTCAGCACCTGATCGCAGGCCTTGGTCAGCTTGGGACGATTTTGCTGCAGGCAAGCCAGAATGGTGAAGTCGCCCTGGTCGATCAGCGGGCGGCAATGGCGCTGGACATCGCGCGAACAGGCCGCCTGCTCCTCGGGCGTACCGCTGCGCGGCGGTTGCTGCTGCGCAAGGGCAGCGGTGGAAACCGATAGCGACAACAGGGCCACTGGCAGGAAAAATCTATACATCGTGTTCCTTCATTCTGACTGCAGACAAATTCCAACCCCAATCGCGCGTCCGCCTGACCGGGACAGTTCATTCATTCAGATTGCAAACGCTGTGGACCGCGGCCAGCAGCGAGCCAGAGGCGCTGGCAAATGCGGCCAAATTTACGGCGGGACGCTTGCACCCGGCGGGTTCCCGAGAGCCAACTCATTGGCACCGGTAAAGCTCTGATATCACTGGATTATTTTCCAGCCTTTGTTTTTCGCGATTGACTGTTGCAGATAAGCCCGATCCATATCCATATTTGGTGCCAGCCTTTTCGATTTCACTGGACGAATATGGCGTTCGCTTGCCTCAATCACTTTAGGCCTTTTACATCGATTCGAGCGCGCGTAGCGAAAGGCGCATTGCCGCAGCGCCGTCAGCGTCATTTGAACCTAACACTTTGCGGCGACACTAAATCTTCGATGCGGCGCAACCTATCTGCCACCAGAACGTCAAATTGAATGGGAAACCCGATATGAAAATGTTTGGCTCCAGCTTGTTTGCAAGGTTGATCAAGGCCGCTGGTATCGCCGCCGCGCTCATGTTGTCGGTTTCAGCAGGTCATGCCCAGTCCGGCCCTTTCGCCGGGTTTGACGGAGCATGGTCCGGTGCTGGGACGGTTACCCTCTCCGACGGTTCGACCGAGCGCATCCGATGCAAGGCCGATTACAAGGTCGACGGCAGCGGAATGGGCCTCAAGCAGAATCTGCATTGCGCCAGCGACAGCTACAAATTCGATCTCAGCAGCGATGTCACCAGCAAGGGCGACCAGATTTCCGGCCGATGGAGCGAAGCGACCCGGAACGTTTTCGGCAATCTGCTGGGCACCGTCAACGATGGCCAGATCGACGTCTTCGTCGATGCGGCGGGATTTGCCGCCAACCTGTCTTTGCGGACCAAGGGCAACAAGCAGACCGTGCAGATCAGTTCCAAGGGCGAGATCAGGGGCGTGATGATTTCGATGGTGAAGAGCTGACCCCGGTGTACGGATGTAGTCACACAGCCCAGGCATGTCCCCGGGGCGTTTACTCATAAACCGAGATCAATTGGCGCGACCTGGTCTCTGTCCGCCTGACCAGATCCCGCTTGCGTGGACGCGCGCACCGCTCCGCCGGCACAATCATCTCGGGATGGAACTCGATCCCCGCCGACGATCAGAGCGGCAATATTTATCACATGATATCGGTCCGGCCCCGGACCAAACCGCAACCGGAAGCTTTCCGCGCTACTGTGATAAATCCGCGACGGTATCCCGTTTTGAAGCGCGTTATGATGAATGTGATTTTCGATTTAAGTCGGAGAGACTTCATGAAAAAGATCATGCTTGTCGCGGTCGCGCTTGTCGCAATGAGCGCAGCCCCGGCATTGGCGGCGGACCTTCCGGCGCGGTCCTACAGCAAGGCGCCCGCCATTGTACCCATGGTGTCGAGCTGGACCGGTTGTTATGTCGGCGGAAACATCGGTTATGGCTCGCAGAGAAACAGGACGACCGACGTCGACCCCTCCAATGCTGGCTTCTTTTCGGACGTAGGAAGCGATACGGGCAGTGGAGTAGTAGGAGGCGGTCAGGTTGGCTGCGATTATCAGTTTGCCGGGAACTGGGTGGTCGGCATTCAGGGCATGTTCGATGGAGCTGATGTAAAAGGAAGCCACATCGATCCCTTCGCCTATTCGGGTGACACCAGCGAATACCATTCAGCGAAGGCTGACTGGTTTGGAACACTGACGGCGCGGCTCGGTTACGCGGTAACGCCCGATACCTTGCTCTACGTCAAAGGCGGTGCGGCCTGGGTGCATGAAACCTTTATCGATGCCGACCCGGTCGCCACTGGCGGCTTGCCAGTCTATTCGGGGCAAGCGACCACTGCCCGAACAGGCTGGACTGTCGGGGGCGGCGGAGAATACAAATTCAGCATGAACTGGTCGGTTTTCGTCGAGTATGATTATATCGGTCTCGGCAGCAAAACCTCGGGTTATAGTTACAACTGCGGCGCGGCTTGCGGCTTTCCAAATCCGTACCTTTATTCCGACAGGAATGACTTCCAGACGGTGCTGGTCGGCTTGAACTATCGGTTTGGCGGACCTGTCGTCGCGAAGTATTGATCTTCGAAAACGCAGCAGCAATCGAAAAAGCCCCGGCATCGACCGGGGCTTTTTTTGTTCGCGCGAAAACCACTGAAGACGTGATCGGGGTCAGGCATCGGCTTTTTCGGCTTTATTGCCGCGCGACTTTCTGTGGCCTTCACCTATCTTGGTGAAGGTCACCCCGATCTGAGCGCCGTTCACCCAAGCGAGTTCGCAGCGGCGGTAGGCGAGGCCACTCGAAGACAGGAGCAAAAAGAACTCCCTGAGTTGAAGTCCCTCGATCGAGCCTTCCATGATCAGCTTGGCACCCTCTTCTGAAACATCTTTCAGGATGCAGGTCCGGCGCCAGGTGCCGTCGATGGCCATCACGTGAACTTCGAAGCCCTTCTGGAACACAACGCGCTCATTGCGGCGCTGATCCCTAGCCATGGTGTACCCCGCGCATCCCAATCCAATCCCTGCGATCGTTCAGGTCGCCCGGTTCGTACGCAAGAAGCTCTCCCCTCAGGCTTTTCCTCTCGCGTTAGTCCGCCGAAGCGATTTTCCGGCGTGATCCTGACTCCAGGTTTCAACCGACTTCGGTTTGCAACGGTTTCAAGCCTTCTCTATCGACTGTTTGGCGCTGAGAAGGCTCAACGAGACCAGCAACAATTGATCGTGCATATATTTCATTTGATCCAGCAGGCGCTCGCGCAATTCGGGATTCTCGGTGCTCCGCATGATTGACTGGACCACCTGCAGGTCTTTCTCGACCGTGGAGGTGTGAGATTCGATCGCGTGTAATTTCTCCGCGAGCGCCGACAGATAGTCGCGAAGATGGCTTGGCGGGCCGGATCGCTCGTCGGACTGCCTCCGAACCTGCTGTCTGAATTGGACTACAGTCGCCATCGTGACACTTTCCGTTGAATCAACACTTCGCCTGGGCACCCTACGCTGCCCGTATGGTGGTGAAAAACGCTTCAACCTGCGAACGCAGTGTCTCGGATTGAACTGAAAGCTCGTTGGCGGCCGTCAAAAGCTGGGTTGCGGTTTGGCCGGTCTCGCTCGCGGCCTGGCTGACGCCGCTGATGTTGCTTGATACTTCTTGCGTTCCTCGCGCGGCTTCCTGCACGTTCCTCGCGATTTCAGCGGTAGCCGCTCCCTGTTCTTCGACCGCAGCCGCGACGGCAGTCGTGATCTCGTTCACCGAGGCAATCGTCGCACCGATGTCCTGAATTGATTCGACCGACTCCTTTGTCGCGGCCTGAATCGCAAGGATGTGCTGACCGATTTCGCCGGTCGCTTTTGCGGTCTGTTCCGCCAGTGCCTTCACTTCGGAGGCCACAACGGCGAAACCTCTGCCGGCTTCGCCGGCTCGTGCCGCTTCGATGGTGGCATTCAGGGCCAGCAGATTGGTTTGGCCGGCGATGGTGTTTATCAGCTCGACAACGTCGCCGATACGCTGCGCCGCTTTGGCGAGGCCTTGTATCGTGGCGCTGGAGTGATTGGCCTGCTCCACCGCCTTGCCCGCGATCTTGGTCGACTCGGCGACCTGGCGGCCTATTTCCAGGACCGAGGACGACAACTCCTCGGTAGCGGACGCAACAGTTTGCACGTTGGTCGACGCCTGTTCCGAAGCCGCGGCTACCGCCGTCGATTGGCGGCTGGACTCCTCCGCATTGGAAGCCAGGACGTTGGCGGAATCCTGTAGTTTGGTCGCTGAGCCGCCTACGGTCACAAGGGCTAACTTCATGTGTCCGTCGAACTCCTGAATTGCGGCGGTCAGCTTGTCCTGTTGTTTCTGGCGATCGGCCAGCATCGCCTCCTGATAGACCGAAATAGCGATGTCCATGTCGAGCATAACGGCACAATTGGTCGCCGTGAGGATGTCGGCGAGACGGCTCGGCCTCCAGCGGTACTTGCCAACGGCGAGCGCGGCGAGCTGGCTGAGAACAAAATTGTATCCGCCGATGTACCAGCGCGGCTCAAGCCCGATCTTGTTGTGGATATTGCCGATTGTACGCACGCCCTGCATATACTCGTGATCGAACCGACCGTTGAACAACCGCGCCCAGTGCGTTCCCTGCGCGGTTTTGAGCCGCGGAATATCACTGCCGATCAGGCGGGCGAGTTGAGGCTCCTTGGTAACGTGCTGGTAAAACCCTTCGAGCAACTTCGGCAGCGCAGGCTCTACCGCCTTCCAGAATTCGCGCAGCAATTCGCCGGTCTTCGAGTCGATGCACATGAACCGCATCCTGATCTCGCGATCTTGAGCGGCCTCGGCAGCAGTTTGGGCGACAGACGAATGAGTCGTTCTGTTCATTTGCAATTATCCGTTTTCTTTAAAACTGGAGTGCGCGGGCGGAGGAAGTTGACGTGCGTTGCGCTTCGTCCGTATTTTTACGGAGCTAAAGTTAGGAACTTCCTTGTCCCGACAGCGACACGGCGCTCAAAAACTGTCACGCCGGAGCCGGGTTTCGATTTCATCGAAACGGAAAAGCTCCTAGCCCCGGCACCACGCCTGATGGCCTTGGCGGCGGCGCGACTGCTGACATTCCGGCAGCCATCAACAAGACCCCGGGTTTTCTGGGCAACCGGTAAATCGCCCGGATGTGAGTTGACCGGGTGATCCCGGGCAGCGATCACATCCCTATATATTCGAATTTGCGAGAGTGATCTCGTCAGGGGTTCATGAATGGCATCACAGATCCTAATCGCCGGCGGGAACGAAGCCCGGCATCGGTTCGATCGGATGCAACGCTGGCTGCACTGGACGATGGCCGTGCTGATCCTTGCTGCGATCGCGTTGGGCGCAATATCAGCCTATCTCCCCGCCGGGCAACAGCCGCGTCAGGGTTTGCTGGAGGTGCACAAGTCGCTTGGCTTTACCATTCTGGCGCTTTTGATCGCGCGCATCGCGAGGCGTTTGGTGGCCGGCGAACCGCGATACCGCATACCGCTTGGACGGCTCACTCATCTGGCAAGCCGCGCCGGCCACATCGCGCTCTACGGTCTGATGCTGTTCATGCCCGTCACAGGATATCTCTACTCGGCGGCGGGCGGCTATTCCCTGCCCTGGTTTGGCCTCTTCCAATGGCCGCGACTGTTGCCGCACACTGACGGCATCGCCGCATGGGGAAAACTGCTGCACGATCGCGGTGGATGGGTGATTGCGGCCGTGGTGGCGACGCATCTGGCTGCAGTGGCCTGGCATCAGTGGATCAAGCGCGACGAGGTGCTTTCACGCATGACATGCTGACGCAATGGCATTGGCCATGCGCTACGGCTTCACGCCGCTTTCCTCGGCCGGCTTGGCGTGAGCCGCGGTGCCGCTGAGCCGCTGCTGCAGATTGATCAGGAACATCGCCGTCGGCCGCAGGATAAAGAGGTCCGCGACCAGCGCCGACACCATCGCGAACGCGCTGAGCCAGCCGAACAGACGCAGCGACGGCAGGTCGGAAAACACCGTCACCACCAGACCGCAGGCCAGTACCACCGTGGTCAGGATCAGCGCCGGACCGACCAGTACGGTCGCACGCTCGACCGCCAGTTCCGGGCTGACGCCCGGCTTCATCTCGAGCCTCAACCGGTTGAGGAAGTGAATGGTGGCGCTGAGGCCAAGGCCGAACGACACCGTGAGCGCCACCACACTGGCGAACTGCAGCCCCTCGCCGAGGAACCAAAGCACCGTGCCCGACATCACCACCGGAAAGATGCCGGGCAGGATACACGCAAGCCCCACCACCCATGAGCGGAAGGCCAGCCCGATGAAGAGCGCAACGAGGGCGAATTCAATGGTCAGCCCGCGGTTGAGCTTTTCGATCATGTTGGCGCTGTTGCGCGCGGCGATGGCCGAAAGGCCGGTGACGGCAATCTCGTAGCCGGGATGCGCCTTGCGCACCGTATCCAGGCCGTGATCCAGCTTTTCGACCACAGGAAGAATCTGGCTCGAATCCAGATCGGGAACCCGGCCCGACACCACCACCGCATCCTGGTCTTCCGAAATGAAACGCCGGACCAGATATTTGGGAATCACGTTGACGTATTCCTTCAACGTCGCGACATCGGAACTACCCGCCTTTTCCGCCAGCCACCGGCGCAGCGTCTCCAGCGACCAGACGTTGCCCACGCCCGCCTGTTTCTCGACCAGCGAGTGAACATCGGCGATGGTCTGCAGCGTTTCGGGCGCGTACAGCGAGGCGCCCTTGGGAAATTCGATCAGGACGTCGATCGCATTGGCGCCGGTCAGCTTGGCGTCGAGGCGTCCGCTCGCCGCCACCGCCTGCTGTTTGTCCGGCACCTGATCGGCGAGCCGGTAGCGCGGCTGCAGATTGGCATAGACCACCGACAGACTACCGACGAGAATTACCGCGAGCAGGCTGAACAGCCCGGGGCGGCCGACCATGCGCACCGCGATCCAGTAGCAGAACGCGCGCAACGCGTTGACGCCGGCGTCGGCGCTCTGGAATTTTACCGCGAAAACCTTTTCGTTGCGGACCAGCAGCACCCCGAACACCGGGACCAGCGACAGCACCGCGAGCAGCGCGATGACGGTGGCGGCAAGTCCGGCCTCGCCGAATTTGCGGATCAGGTCGGAATCCGAGAATTGCAGGGCGATAAACGATATGCCGGCGGTGCCATGGGTGAGCACGCAGGCCGGCCCGACCACGAGCACGGCGTTCTTGAACGCGGTATATTTGTCCTGACCCGCGATCAGGCGGTCGCGCGCGGCGAAGGTCAGCTGCATCGAGTCCGAAAAACTGATCACCATGATCAGCGGCGTCATCACGTTCAGGAACATGTTGAGGTTGAAATTGGCCCATCCGAGACCGCCGAGCGCCAGCACGATCGCGATGATCGGCGGGAAGGCGGCAACGACCATGAACGATATCTTGCGGAAGAAGATGATCGCGATGATGCAGCCGGCAACAATGCCGAGGATGTTGTAGGTCAGCCCATCGCGCTTGACCGCATTGCGGATTTCGAGCTGCATCACGGGAACGCCGGACAATTCGGCGTTGAGGCCGCTGCCGGAGAGATCGTCGGCCATCAGCTTGCGGATATCGCCGATGGTCGTGGCAAGCTTGTTGCTGGCGACGACATCGGGTTCGAGCGACAGCACGATCAGCGCCAGGGTGCCGTCTTCGGACAACAGCTTGCCGCGGATGATCTCGTTGGCTTTGACGGTCTCGATGAACTTGTCGTAGTCGGCGCCTTGCGGCAGCTCCGATGGGAACAGCGCCGCCGGCAGCTTGCCTGGCGCCGGCGCCTGCCGCGCCGAGAACAGCGAGATCAGTCCGCGCGTGCCCTCGACCAGTTGCAGATCGGTGACGAGGTCGCGCACCTTCTCGAGGTTTTCGCGCTTCAGCAGCGTCTTGCCCTCGACCACCACCAGCACATCGAATTCGACGGCCGGGAAGCGCTTGGTTTCAGCCTCGTATTGCCGGTATTCCTTCGAATTGGACCGAAACAACTGGCTGAGGGAATCGTCGATCTTGATGCGGTCGATACCGATCACCGCGCCGATGAACAGGCCAACGAGAATGATGCAGGACAGGATCGGCGCCTGCATCGCGATCAGGCCTATCCGCTCCAGCCCGAAGGCGATGCTGCTCGCCGGCGGCTGCTCGATCGCCTCGACATGGACCTTGCTGTCGTCGTTGGTTTCGAGCATGCCCTATCCAATTCTCACATCGGCTCAATCTATACAGCTTAAATTCCGGGGCACGAATAAGGCCCGACCGGCCATGTCTGATCGGCGCTAGTCCTTGAAAACATGCGGAAAATTTGCCGCGAGAGATGTAGCAGGTCTGCCCGGCGTCTCGCAAGCGCACCCGGCAGGCGCAAAATTGGTCGGTGCGCGGCGATATCGGGTTCAAATCCCGGATTTGTCGTCCCGATCTGAAATTGCCGTGATGGGTCGGGGCATTCGGCCACCGCTTTCATCCTTCAGGGCGACACCGGTGACTTCCCGGGCCAGAGCCTCGCGAACCAGCCATGCAATCCTGAACGCGGCCTCGTCGTAGCCGAGCCCCGCACCGTGGATATTGGAGACGCAATTGCGCTCGGCGTCGGTGAGGCCGACCTTGGGGGCGAAGGTCAGATAGGCGCCCAGACTATCCGAGGCGGATAGCCCTGGCCGCTCGCCGATCAGCACGACCACCATGCGCGCCCTCAAGATGGCGCCGATCTCATCGCCGAGCGCGACCCGCGCGCCCGAGGCCACCACGGCCTGGCCGATTCCAATTCCGCCCGCCGCCAGCCTTGGCACCAGGCTGCGGAGGAGTTCGACGGCATGGGCATTGACCGCCGTCGGCGACAGGCCGTCGCCGACCACGATGACGAGCTGGCCGGGACTGCCGTCGAGGCTGGCCAGCCGCTGCGTTGAGGCCGAATCGAGCGCCCGGCCGAGGTCGGGGCGCCGGAGATAGTCCTTGCGGTCATGGGCACGGCTGGAGACATCGAGCGCCTCGAGGCCAAGCTCGCCAAGGCCCGCGATGATGCCGGGCACATCGAAGCTGGCGTGAACCGCATCGCGGGCGCGGGCGTGATCCAGCGTAAAATCGAGCAAGGACGTGGTCGGCAGGCTCGCACCGGCCCGGCCAAGCCCGACACGGGCCGGCGTGAGGTGCCGCAGATCTGCCAGCGAACGCGACGGTGGCACCGGCGTTTTCATGGCTGGCTATTCGGCAGGGACCGATGCCTCGGTCAACCGCAGCGAATAGTTCGATGCGTTGTGCCGGCCGCCCGAGGCCCCGCGCGCATACATGATCAGGTGATGGGCGATCAGAACCGAGCTGATGAGATGCTCGATCTCGCCGCGGGCCAGGCGCCGCAGCGCAAACCTCCAGAACTCAAGCTTGTAGTCGCCGAGGATGCCGACCTTCCAGAAGATGTTGCGAAGCAGCGTCAGACCGAGCTTGATGTGCCGCCACGACGCCTGTTGCCGCGACGGCGGCGGCTTCAGCCGGTTCGGATAGGTCGCCTTGATCTGGTGCTCGTAGCGCTGCAGCAGCTTGTCGGGCTGATAGGCGCTGCCCATGCACGCCCGCCAGGTGGTCACGACGTCGTCATAGGGCAGCCGGAAATCGACGTTGGATTCGCGGGTGTCGTCCTCGATCAGCCGGTTCTCCCGCGTCAGCCGGTCCCACAGCGGCGTCTTCGGAAGCGCTTGCAGCAGATTGATCGTCAGCAGCGGGATCTGCGAGGCGTCGATGAAGTCCAGCAATGCCTGCCCGGTATCGGGCTTGTCGGTGTCCAACCCCAGGATGATGCCGGAGACGACTTCCATGCCAAAACGGTTGAGCGTCTGAATGGCTTCCATGATGGGGACCATCATGTTGTGATCTTTTTGCATCGCCTTCAGCGCCACCGGATCCGGCGTCTCGATGCCGCAGAAAATCGTCGTGAAGAATGCCTCGCGCATCTGCGACAGGATTTCCGGCCGCTTGGCGATGTTCAGCGTCGCCTCGCAGGAAAAGCGCAGCACATGGCCGGTTTTCTTCTGCCACTCGATCAAATGCGGCAAAAGGTCAAGCGCGGCCTTGCGGTTGCCGATGAAATTGTCATCGACGAAATAGACCGAGCCCATTACCCCGCATTCGAGCAGTTTATCGAGTTCGGCGGTGATCTGTTGCGGCGTCTTGAGGCGCGGATTGCGGCCGTAAAGCCCCGGAATATCGCAGAATTCGCACTGGTAGGGGCAGCCGCTCGAATACTGGATGCTGCCGATAAAATACCGCCTGACCTCGGCAAGTTCGTAGGCGGGAATCGGAAAGCTGGTCATGTCGAGACGTTCGGCGGTCTTCAGCACCACCTGTTGCTCGGGGCGCGAGGGATCGCGCGCCAGCCTTGCGATCAGCTCGTCGGTCGCATCCCCGAGTTCGCCGACATGGAGATAATCGAACGAGGGATAGTAATCCGGGCAGGCACTGACCGAGGGCCCGCCGATCGCAACCGCCAGGTCATAGGCATGCGCCCGGCGGCAGATGTCGTTCATCTGCTGGCGCTGGATGTGCATGCCGCTGACGAGCACGGCTTCCGCCCATTCGAAGTCTTCCGCGGTGGCCCGGCGGATGTTTTCGTCGACGAAACGGACCGGCCAATGCGCGGGAAGATAGGCGGCAATCACCAGCAGCCCCTGCGGCGGCATGAAGGCCTGAACGCCGTCGGTCAGCGGATAGGAGTACTCAAACGTGCCGAAAGAAGACGTATAGCGCGGAAAAACGCACAGGATGCGCCGGACCGGCCCAATTCCCTCAGCTCTCATCAAACTTCCTCTACTAGCCCTGCACAAGATTAAGCACGTGACTCAAGGCTGGGCTACAAATTCCTCAAGATTGTGGCAGCCCATTCAATCCCCGGACGCCCGGATGGTTGCATGGCGAGGCCGGGTTTCGGCTTTTTGACGGTTTCAGGCAATCAACCGCGATGCAAAATCGGGGAGCAGCCCCGCATTGCCGGCGAGGCGAAAATCGGCGTCCGCGAGCCCGGCCCGAAACAGCCAGTCGTCGAACTCCGGCGCCCGCTTCAGGCCGAACAGATCGCGGACATAGAGAGCGTCGTGGAACGAGGTGGATTGGTAGTTCAGCATGACATCGTCAGCGCCTGGCACCCCCATGATGAAGGTCACTCCGGCCGCGGCCAGCAGCGTCAGCAGGTTGTCCATGTCGTCCTGGTCGGCCTCGGCATGGTTGGTGTAGCAGACGTCGACGCCGAGCGGCAGGCCGAGCAGCTTGCCGCAGAAATGGTCCTCAAGCCCGGCGCGAATGATCTCCTTGCCGTCATAGAGATATTCCGGGCCGATGAATCCGACGACGCTATTGACCAACAGCGGATCGAACGCCCGTGCCACCGCATAGGCGCGCGCTTCAAGGGTCTGCTGGTCGACGCCGTGGTGGGCCCCCGCCGACAGCGCCGAGCCCTGCCCGGTCTCGAAATACATCACATTGCTGCCTACGGTGCCGCGCCGCAGCGACAGCCCGGCCTGGTGGGCTTCCCGAAGCAGCGCGAGATCGACGCCGAAACTGCGGTTGGCGGCCTCGGTACCGGCGATCGACTGAAACACCAGGTCGACCGGCAGGCCACGGCCGATCAGTGCGAGCGTGGTCGTGACATGGGTCAGAACGCAAGCCTGGGTCGGAATCTGCAGCCGCCCGATGATCCCGTCGAGCAGCCGCAGCAGCCCGCCGATCACTTCCGGATCGTCGCTGGCCGGATTGATACCGATGCAGGCGTCGCCGGATCCGAGCAGGATTCCGTCCAGGATCGAGGCGGTGATGCCCTTGGCATCGTCGAACGGATGATTGGGCTGCAGCCGCACGCTCATCCGCCCGCGCAGGCCGATGGTGTTGCGAAAGGCTGACGTCACCTGGCATTTCTTGGCCACCAGGATCAGATCCTGGTTGCGCATCAGCTTTGAAACCGCCGCCGCCATTTCGGGCGTGATGCCACGTGACAATTGCCTGAGACTTGCGGCGGTGGCCGCGTCCGACAACAGCCAGTCGCGGAACGCTCCGACAGTCAGCGCGGAGACAGCGGCAAAGGCCGCGGTGTCGTGGCCATCGACAATCAGGCGGGTGATTTCGTCGTCCTCGTAGGGAATGACGGTTTCCTCGAGGAATCGCTTGAGCGGCACGTCGGCCAGCGCCATCCGCGCCGCGATCATCTCGCGCGCGCTGCCGGCGGCGATTCCGGCCAGGCGGTCGCCGGAGCGGGGCGGCGTCGCCTTGGCCAGGAGATCGCGCAGATCATCGAACACATAGGCGATGGCATCGATGGTGTGGCGATAGACCATGGCAGCTCCGGGCCACCAGCGTCTCGATGCCTGCGGCATCTGGCTATACTAGCACTCCGCAGAGCCCCGCGGAGGATGGCCCAACCGCGAGCTTGGATGTATCTCAGGGTGACGGGGGCCTGCAATCGCCCGGATCAATGAAATCTCCGGCTTCCGCAATTATCATTCAAGTATTTGAATTTGATCGCAAATTATGCGTCCAGTTGCAGTTGGATAAATTTCACGCATTACAACGAAAGACTGCAGCAATTAGCCCTTTCTAAACCAAGCTTCTGCATGCTTTTTAGGCGGCCGGCCTTGCTGAACGGCCTCGCGGCAGAGGCTGTGTCATGTCTGAAATCACGAATTCCCTTGCCGCCCCGACCGGCCGCGCCACCGCGTCCCGGCTTTCGCTCGCAGCCAGGCTTTACGCGATCTTCGGCCTGTTCGCGGTGCTGACCGCGGCCATCACCGCGCTGTCCGATTACAGCGCCCGGCGCAATGCCGAACTCATGCAAGCCGTCGAAACCGTCAGCCGGGCCGCGCTCCATGTCGAGCACGTCAATGCGCTGGTCTATGCGGTGGTGATGGAATCCCGGGGCGTTTACATGTCGACCGATGCCCCCGTAGTGAAAAAGTATGGCGAGGGGCTGCTCAGGTTCAACGACCAGCTGCTTGCCGTCGTCAAGGACTGGGAATCGATCGTCCAGGCGGATGATGCCGGGCAGTTCGCAGTCTTCAGGAAACGCATCGAGCAGTTCGTCGACTTCCGCAAGGAGCTGGTCCGCCGCGCGGTCGAAGTCAATCCGGCCGCGGGGCGCGAATGGGGCGACAATGATGCCAATCGCGCGGTGCGCTCCGCGCTCAACAAGGATCTCGAAGCGCTTACCAGTGTCTATTCCGAACGCCGCAAGCAGATTGCGCGACTGGGCGAGGTCAGCCGCAATCTGGCGTTCGTCCTGACCTGCCTCGGCGGCCTGGCGCTGGTGCTGGTGGTGATCGGAGTGCTCATCATCTCGCGCGCGGTGGCGCGACCTCTTTCCGTCATCACCTCGACCATCAAGCGGGTCGCCGAGGGCGCGGAGAATGTCAGGATTCCCCATATCGGGCGGGGTGACGAGATCGGTGCGCTGGCGCGGGCGATCCAGATCTTCCAGGACGCCATGGACCGCAACCGCAATCTCAATGCGCAGGTCTTGCTGGATGCCGGCGCGCGCGAGCAACGGGCCCGCCACATCGAAACCTCGGTCGAATCGTTCCGCGGCGCGATCGGTGACGTGCTGCGCGCGGTCACCGACAGCGCCTGCGCCATGCGTAATACCGCCCAATCCATCAACAAGGTGACATCGGATGCCAACGGGCGTGCCATCGCCGCCGCCAGCGCCACCCAGCAGGCCTCCAGCAATGTGAACGCCGTCGCCGGCGCCGCCGAAGAGCTGTCGGCGTCGGTGGAGGAGATCGGCCGGCAGGTTCGTCAGTCCGCAAGCGTGGTCGAACAGGCAGGTCTGCGCACCGAAAAGTCGATCACCGAAATCGAAAGCCTCGCGGCTGCGACCCAGCGCATTGACGGCGTACTCAATCTGATCCAGGCGATCGCCGCGCAAACCAATCTTCTGGCGCTCAATGCGACGATCGAGGCGGCGCGCGCCGGCGAAGCCGGCCGCGGCTTTGCGGTGGTCGCCCACGAGGTCAAGGCGCTGGCCGGGCAGACCGCCAAGGCCACCTCCGAGATCGGCCAGAACATCGGCATGATCCAGGCCTCGACGCGGAACGCGGTCGATGCGGTGCGGGAAATCGGCGACGCCGTGCGCGAAATCAATGAAGTCACGTCGAATATCGCCGGCGCCGTCGGGCAGCAGGATGCGGCCACCCGCGAGATCTCCTCCAACGCGCAATTGGCCGCCCGCGGCAACGAGATCCTGGTCGCCAATATCGGCTCGCTCGGCGACGCCATCGGCGAGACCGACAAGGCCGCGACCTCAGTGCTCTCGGCGTCCAGCGACCTGACGTCCACGGCGGAGCTGCTGTCGCGGGAGGTCGAGAAATTCTTTCATGGCCTCGGCGTCGATCCGCTCGACCGCCGTGGCGATAGCCTGCCGCGGAACACCGCTGCCGCACGTTAAGGATAAAGCCGCCGGCGTGAGGTTCGCTTCGATCAAGCGCACGGTCGATTTCCGGCGCATCGCGGCGGACACTGCATTCACATGCGGTGGACGGTCCTCAGGCAGGCCGCGTCTTGAAGCCGATCAGAACCAGTCCGAGATCCGGAAACCGTAAACCAGCGCTGCCATCAGCGATATGCCGAAACCGGCAACGCAGAACATCGCGATCTGGTTGAACAGGCCAAGTTCCGGGCTCGAATGCAGATTTCGTTCTACGCCAGACATTGCCCTGCCCCTTTCGCGAAAAGTTACGCGACACGAATTGCTCGTCTAAAGGTTGAAGGCTAGGTCGGTTCGGTTAAAGAGAGTTTTAAGAGCCACTTTGCCGGCGTCGTAACGCTCGGATTGCGGCGGAGTGGTTAAGAATCCGCAACCGCCGGCGTGAACTCACGGCCGATCCCTGTCGCGGTTTTCAACAACCGCAACGGCCGCGCAAGTGCCTTTCCCTGTCGCAAATCAACCTCTCCCGCGTACTGTTAGCTGTGCGTCGGCCAGTGCCGCTCGCGGAACCAGCCGCGGTAGTCCGACGACATCTTGGCGCGTTGCGCTTGCGACGCACGCCGCTTGCAGGTCGATGCTTCCTCGCTGTTTTCAGGCGCGGCCCAGCGCAGCTCGGCGCAGTCGTTCGGATTGTAGGCCATTTCGAAATCCACAGCACGGCCGACGACGTCCTTGAGGGAGAGCGTCCACGGCGAGCCGTCACTGCGCGTATAGGTGATCTTGCGCGAGGCCAGCTCGGAGGCGAGCACGCCCTGCAGTTCGCTCTTGAGGGCCTCGGGGCTCTTGCCTTCAGGAATCGCATAGCGCGCCGCCCGCCGATTGACGCGATCGGGAAATCCCCGCACCACATCGATCGCGATCAGCAGCCGAAAGTCGCGCGCCGGCGTGGAGTAATCTTCCCACGGGCCTGAGGTCTCGAAGATCGAGGCGCCGTTCGGCATGCTCACTTCGGCGGGCGCCTTTTCCTGGTATTTTCGTCCGTTCTCGATCGAGGTGACGCGCGTCTTGACCTGCTCGTTGAGGCTCGCGATGGCGTCGGTCATCGCTTTGACGGGATCGAGCGGCTCGGGCGACATCACGTCGTCCATGCGATCGTAAAAATCCTCGGCGCTCATCTGTGCCTGTTCCAGCGAAAAATCGCCGTAGTTCGGATTCTTGGCGATTTCGGCATTGGCCAGCCGCTTGAGCGGACCGCCCTTGGCCTCGCGCATGATCGGCCGGAAGTGCTTGAACCCGGCGGTGCCGAGTGCGGGGTCGTGCACGAACAGGAAATTGCCGCGCCAGAAACGCTTTCGCGTGATCGATCCGTCGGGCTCGGCGTCAACGGCGAGGAAGACGCCGGGCTTGCCGTCCTGCTCCGGCACCAGATGCACCAGCATCAGCACGTGGCCGTAGGGGTCGGCATACACCGTGCCCGGGCGCAGCGACTGCGGTGTCAGCGCGACCGTGTAGAAATCGGTGCTGTCGTCGTTCCCCGCCACGCGCACAGCGCCGCTATGCACGACATCGCCGACGTCGCGGACATATTCGCCGAAATTCGTCGGGCGCTTCGGTTTCGGCGGCGCCGGCGGCGTCGCAGGGGGCGCGGCCTGCGTATCGGCAGACTGCCGGCCACCGAACAATCCCAGCAGCCCCGGCGTGGGCTGAGGCGCGGCGACAGGGGTAGCGGAGGCGACTTCCTGCTCGGGCGGCGGCGGCGGACGCGTGACCTCGGGATGTTCGATGTCGAACCACTGGTAGCATTTGGGCGGCTTGCCGCCGGTGCCGCGCGAGCAATTCGAATAGCCGAACGGCAGCCCCATCTTGTAGGCGAAATAGGCGCGCAGGAAGTAGGCGAAGTCGGCGCAGTCGGGCTTAAGGCCCGACTTCGCGTTGTCCTCGCCACGACCGAGATAGTTGAACAGGAAATTGCGCGATCGGTCGCGCAAAACCTCATGCCAGGCCTTCCAGTTCAGATCCTGGTCGGGCGGGGCGTCGAACAGTTTTTCGATCCATGCCGAGAACAGCGATTCCGTGGTAGAATTCCAGCTGCCGCGGACCTGCCAGATGCTCCCCGGCGGCACCGGCACGGGATCCGGCTTGCGCGCGCTCACGGTAATCTCGCGCGTGATCGCGCTGCATTCCGCCGTCGGATGATCGAGCGCCAATGTCACGTGCCAGCTGCCCGCGGCAGGCTCGGCGACCTCGGCGAACCAGGAATATGGCGCAGCACCGTGCCGGTCAGTCGATTTGGCCGCAACACTTCCATCGGGCGCGATCAGCGAGAGTGTGCCCTCGAGCGGCTTTTCGGTGACCAGCATGATCCGCAGCGGCGCGCCCTTCCACGGCGCGATCGGCGAGGGCATCACCGTGAGCTCGGCCGCATCAGGGCAGGCGCCTGACGCCGCTTCGGCCGTCGAATTCAGGGGTGAAAAAAGCACCAGCGCCGTTGCGGCAGCAGCAAGTCGGCTAGCAAGAAGCATGTTAGCAACCTTCATGGGGAGCCCGGAACCGTACTCGGCCCTGCCAGCGGAGCCGGATCGCAGGATAGCCGAATTGGCTGACATCAGTCAGCAAATTTGACGGTGATTTTGCGGCACTGCGGTCGTGCGCGGAACGCCGTTCCGTCGAGGAACCGGCAATCCTGCGACCAGCGCCGCCTGCCCTACTCCGACTTGTCGATGTTCCAGAAGATCGGCGTCGCCGGACCGTCGAGCACGCCGCTGAGCGATTTTCGCCAGGCGCTCGGCTGGGTGAACTGCCCGAGCGGGATATAGATCACCTGGTCATAGGCTTCTTTCTGGATATCGGCGGCGATCTTCTTCTGATCTTCCAATGAAGATGCCCGCACGAAGGCGTCCTTCAACTGCTCGATTTTGGCGTCTTCGGCCCAGCCGAACCAGCCGCCATTCTTGCCTTTGCCGCCGATCGAGAAGTTGACGATCGGGTTCATCAAATCGGCGGCGGCCCAATTGGTGAAGAACATGTTCCAGCCGCCCTCCTTCGGCGACTTCTGGCTGGTGCGGCGGCTGACCACGGTCTGCCAGTCGGTGGCCTGCACGTCCACCTTGAAGCCGGCCTCGCGCAGCAATTGGGCGGCGACGATCGGTTGCGCCTTCAGCGTTACGACATCGCCGGGCGCCATGATCACGATGGGGGTGCCGTCATAGCCGGACTCGGCGAGCAGCTTTTTTGCTTCCGCCATGCCGTTGCCCTTCACCACCGCTTCGGAGCCGACGTCGGTCGCCAGCGGCGTGCCGCACACGAAAAACGCGCCACAGACCTTGAAATATTCGGGGTTGCCGATCAGCGCATCCAGCACGTCCTTCTGGTTCATCGCCAGCAGGGCCGCGCGGCGAACCTTGACGTTGTCGAACGGCGGCCAGAGGAAATTCATGCGGCCGACGGTCTGAAAGCCGAGCTGGTTGGGGGTTTCGACCACGAGATTCTTGTCGGCGGCCAGCACCGGCAGGATATCGTAGGACGGAATCTCCATGAAATCGATGTCGCCGGACTGCAGCGCATTGGCCGCGGTCTGCGCGTCCGCCATCGTGATCCATTCGACGCGATCGACCTTCACCACCTTGCCGCCGGCGGTCCAGCTCGGCGGCTCCTTGCGCGGCACATAATCCTTGTTCTTCTCGAACACCGCCTTCACACCCGGCTGGAACTCGGCCGGCACGAACTTGAAGGGACCGGATCCGATCAGTTCCGGAACCGGTTTGTCCGGCGGCGTTTCCGCCAGCCGCTTCGGCATCATGAACGGTACCAGCGACGAAGGTTTGCCGATCGACTCCAGCACCAGCGCGTAGGGCTCTTTCAGCTTCAGCGCGATGGTCTTGGCGTCAGGGGCCTCCAGACTCGCGGTGAATTCCATCAGCTTCTGGCCCATGCCATCGGCCTTGCCCCAGCGCTTGAGCGAGGCCACGCAGTCTTCCGCGGTCACCGGCGTGCCGTCGTGCCACTTCAGGCCGTCGCGCAGCGTGAAGGTATAGGTGAGCTTGTCGTCGGAAACCTTCCATTCGGCCATCTGCGGCTGAATCTTGAAGCTGGAGTCCTCCGCCAGCAGCGTGTCGTAGATCATGTAGCCGAAGTCACGGACGATATAGGCTGTCGTCGTCATGCCCGGCGTGCGCAGATCGGCGTGCATCACCGCGGTGATGGTCTTGGCATCCGAAGGCGCGGACATTGCCAGCGTGGCCGAGAGCGCCAGCGCCGTCAGGACAACATTGGACGCGATCGTGGGACGCTTCCGGCGCGAGATGCGGAACATTGGTTTGTCTCCTGACGTAAAACTGGTCAAAACCCGGTCATTCGCTGTGCATAGGCGCTTTGTTGTGGCGCAGTAACACGCTGTAACTCTTGGGCATTTGAGACTTGCACCAAGCGCGTGGCGCGTCAATCGGGTTTTGGTCCGTGCGCCGGGCAGCGAAGCCGCACCGGCCGCGCACCGATGTTTCACTTTACAAATTCATCGCCGATCATTCTCGTAAGTATACGTCAGGCGTCGCCGAGGATCCGCGCGAAACCGGGAGAATTCCGATGAACCCCGCCAACCTCCCGTTTGATTCCGAAGCCATGCTGCAGGGCCTGCGCGGCTGGGTCGAATGCGAGAGCCCGACCTTTGATGCCGGCGCAGTCGAGCGCATGCTCGACATCGCCGCGCGCGACATGGTCATCATGGGTGCGTCGATCGAGCGCATCGCCGGTAGCCAAGGTTTTGGCGGCTGCGTCCGCGCGCGCTTTCCGCATCCCAGGACCGGCGAGCCCGGTATCCTGATCGCCGGCCACCTCGACACCGTCCATCCCATCGGCACGCTGGAAAAACTCAAATGGCGGCGCGAAGGCAACAAATGCTTCGGGCCCGGAATCCTGGACATGAAGGGCGGCAATTACCTCGCACTGGAAGCGATCCGGCAGCTGGCGCGCGCATCGTTCGCGACGCCGCTGCCGATCACGGTGCTGTTCACGCCGGACGAGGAAGTCGGCACGCCCGCGACGCGCGATATCATCGAGGCCGAGGCGGCGCGCAACAAATATGTGCTGGTGCCCGAACCAGCGCGCGCCCAAAACGGCGTTGTCACCGGTCGCTACGCGATTGCGCGGTTCAATCTGGAAGCAACGGGCAAACCAAGCCATGCCGGCGCCACGCTGTCCGCGGGCCGCTCCGCCATCCGCGAAATGGCGCGCCAGATCATCGCCATCGACGGCATGACGACGGACGATTGCACCTTCAGCGTCGGCGTCGTGCATGGCGGGCATTGGGTCAATTGCGTCGCCACCACCTGCAGCGGCGAGGCGCTGAGCATGGCCAAGCGCCAGGGCGACCTCGATCGCGCCGTCGAGCGCATGCTGGCGCTGTCGGGGACCGCCAACGGAGTGACGTTCACGGTGACCCGCGGTGTGACGCGGCCGGTATGGGAGCCCGACCCGGGCACGATGGCGCTGTACGAAAAGGCGCGCGGTGTGGCCCGGGCGATGGGCCTCGAGCTTCCCCATGGCAGCGCCGCCGGCGGCTCCGATGCCAATTTTACCGGCGCGATGGGCATTCCCACGCTCGACGGATTGGGGGTTCGTGGCGCCGATCATCATACGCTCAATGAGCACATCGAAGTCGACAGCCTCGCCGAACGCGGCCGCCTGATGGCCGGCTTGCTGGCAACGCTGGAGTGAACCGTACATCTTTGACGGATCGGACGCCTCGGCTCAAGATAAGTGCGATGGCACAGGATTTGCTGACCTGTAACTGCCAACCGGGAACCGGATAGCGATGCTCGGATATCTGCTTCGCCGCGTACTGGCCGCCATTCCCGTGATGGGCGTGGTGGCGCTGTTCGTGTTTCTGCTGTTGCGGCTCACCCCCGGCGACCCCGCCGCGATTCTGGCCGGCGACAATGCGACGCCTGAGCAGCTTGAACGGATTCGCAGCTCGCTCGGACTGAACGAGCCGCTGTACCAGCAGTTCTTCGCCTGGATCGGCAAGCTGCTGCATGGCGACCTCGGCGTATCCCTGATCTCGAATGTGCCGGTGCTCAAGATGATCGGCCAGCGCGTCGAGCCCTCGATCTCGATCGCGCTGTCGACCATCATCCTGTCGATCGTGATCGCGGTGCCGCTCGGCGTCATCGCGGCATGGAAGCACGGCACCTGGATCGACCGCTTCGTGATGGGACTGTCGGTGCTCGGGTTCTCGGTCCCGGTGTTCGTGATCGGCTATGTGCTGATCCAGGTTTTTGCGATCGACCTGCGCTGGCTGCCGGTGCAGGGGTTCAAGAGCATCACCGCCGGCCTCGGACCGTTTCTGGAACGCATCATTCTTCCGACCTGCACGCTGTCCTTTATCTATGTCGCGCTGATCGCGCGCATGACGCGTGCGTCCATGCTGGACGTGCTGGGTGAGGATTATGTACGCACCGCCCGCGCCAAGGGCATCAACGAGACCGCCGTGCTGCTGCGCCATGCCTTGCGCAACGCCGCGGTGCCCGTGATCACCGTGATCGGCACCGGCTTTGCGCTCTTGATATCGGGCGTCGTCGTCACCGAGAGCGTGTTCAACCTGCCGGGGATCGGACGTCTCACCGTCGATGCGGTGCTGGCGCGCGACTATCCCGTGATCCAGGCGATGATCCTTTTGACCTCGGGCATCTATGTCGCGGTCAACCTGTTGATCGACGTCGCCTATACCCTGCTCGATCCCAGAATTCGTTATTGAGATCGGACAGAGATGGCGATCGAAATCCTGCCCGAACCGACCATCCCGATCACCACGCCGTTGCGGCCGGGCCTCGGATTTCTCACCTCGACGCCGATCATTGCCGCCGCCACCGTCTGCCTGGCGCTGGTGATTGCGTCGGCGATTCTGGCGCCGTGGCTGGCGCCGCACGATCCCCTGCTGCTGGCGCCGGCCCAGCGGCTGCGGCCGGCGAGCGCCCAGTTCCTGCTCGGCACCGACGGCTATGGCCGCGACGTGCTGTCGCGGATTCTCTACGGCGGACGAATATCGCTGTTGATCGGCGTCGGCGCTGCCGGCGCCAGTGTCAGCATCGGCCTGCTGATCGGCCTCGTTTCCGGTTTCTTCAAATGGGTCGACAGCATCATGATGCGGGTGATGGACGGGCTGATGGCGATCCCGAGCATCCTGCTCGCGATCGCCGTGGTCTCGCTGTCGGGCGCGACCCTGATGACGGTACTGGTCGCCATCACCATCCCGGAAATTCCGCGCGTGGCGCGGCTGGTGCGCGCGGTGGTGCTGTCGGCGCGCGAGGAGCCCTATGTGGAGGCTGCGATCTCGGTCGGCTCCAGTCTGCCCAAGATCATGTGGCGGCATTTGATGCCGAACACGATCGCGCCCTTGATCGTGCAAGGCACCTATGTCTGCGCCTCCGCCATTCTGACCGAGGCCATCCTGTCGTTCCTCGGCGCCGGCATCAGCCCGGAGACGCCTACCTGGGGCAATATCATGGCCGAGGGCCGCGCCTATTTCCAGATCAAGCCGTCGCTGATCTTCTGGCCGGGGCTTTTGTTGTCGATCGCGATCCTCAGCGTCAATCTGATCGGCGACGCCGCCCGCGATGCGCTCGATCCCCGCATGAAGCTGCGGGAGGGCGGCAAGTGACGACCTCTTCCGTCATTGCGAGCGCAGCGAAGCAATCCATGGCCGCAACGGCGGTGAAGAAAATGGATTGCTTCGTCGCAAGGGCTCCTCGCAATGACGATGGAGAAGGATGATGACCAACACCATCCTCGACATTACCAATCTCGTGGTCGGCCTCGGCCGCAATCCGCGCAATGCGCTCGTCATCGACGGCGTCTCGCTGCGCGTCAGCGAAGGCGAAACCCTGTGCCTGGTGGGTGAAAGCGGATCGGGGAAATCAGTGACGTCGCTGACCGTGATGGGGCTCTTGCAAAAAGACGTGCTGGTGCCGTCGGGCGGCAGCGTCAAACTGGTCGGCGAAGAACTTCTTGCCGCCAGCGACCGCCGCCTGCGGCAGTTGCGCGCCACCACCATGGCGATGATCTTTCAGGAGCCGATGACGGCGCTCAATCCGGTGGTGCCGGTCGGGCGCCAGATCGACGAGGTGCTGCGCGCCCATACCGATTTCGACGCCCGCGCCCGGCGCCGGCGCATTCTCGCCATGATGGAGCAGGTACGGCTGCCTGAGGTCGAACGCATCTTCGCCTCCTATCCGCACCGGCTGTCGGGCGGCCAGCGCCAGCGCATCATGATCGCGATGGCGCTGGTGCTGGAGCCGAAACTCCTGATCGCGGATGAGCCGACCACCGCGCTCGACGTCACCACCCAGAAGCAGATCCTGACATTGATCCGCGACCTGCAGCGCGACCACGGCACCGCGGTGCTGTTCATCACCCACGACATGGGCGTGGTCGCGGAGATCGCCGATCGCGTCGCGGTAATGCGCCAGGGCCAGCTGGTCGAGACCGGAACCCTCGATGGCATCCTGCGGACGCCGGTCATGGAATACACCCGCAACCTGCTCTCGGCGGTGCCGAGCCTGGTCCCGCGGGCGCCGCGCCCGAACTCTACCGAACCGGTGGTGCTGGAGGCCAACGAACTCGGCAAGGTCTATCGCGAACGCTCGTTCTTCGGGCGGACCCGCGAAGTGACCGCGGCCCAGGATGTCACGCTGACGCTGCGCAAGGGCCGCACGCTCGGCATCGTCGGCGAAAGCGGGTCGGGAAAATCGACCGTGGCGCGCTGCATCGTCCGGCTGATCGATCCGACCTCCGGCGGCATCCGCCTCGGCGGGCGCGAAATCTCCGAATTGCCGCGCCGGCTGCTGCAGCCGCACCGCAAGCACATCCAGATCATTTTCCAGGATCCCTACCGCTCGCTCAACCCGCGTATTTCCGTCGGCGAGAGCATCGCCGAAGGCCCGATCAATTACGGCATGCCGCATGGAGAGGCGCTCGCCAAGGCGCGCGAACTGCTCGAACTGGTTGATCTGCCGATTGACGCCATCTCGCGCTATCCGCACCAGTTTTCCGGCGGCCAGCGCCAGCGCATCGCGATCGCGCGCGCGCTGGCGCTCGATCCCGACGTGCTGGTGGCCGACGAGGCGGTCTCGGCGCTCGATGTGTCGGTACAGGCGCAGGTGCTCGAACTGCTCGACGAAATCCAGATCCGGCTCGGCATCGCGCTATTGTTCATCACCCACGATTTGCGCGTCGCCGCCCAAATCTGCGACGACGTCGCCGTGATGCAGCACGGCCGCATCGTCGAACAGGGCCCGGCCGCGCAAGTCCTGAC
>Ga0302320_10005405_pt1 | contig 28700 bp, 28 predicted proteins | sample Bog_T0_3_FD_202130 | JGI IMG/M metagenome (GOLD analysis project Ga0302320, IMG submission 202130) | Peat permafrost microbial communities from Stordalen Mire near Abisko, Sweden - Bog_T0_3 | ecosystem: Environmental > Terrestrial > Soil > Wetlands > Peat | place: Sweden: Abisko, Stordalen Mire...
GCTCGACATAGTGCCGCGCAGCGGCGATTTCCCCGGGCCGTTCCATCGTCCAACCCGTCAACGGCAAGAAGATCGCCTCCCTGTCGCCGATCACCGAAGGCAACGTGTTCACCGCAGCGGCGGCGGCCTGATAATGCGACGAATAAACAATGAGAGGCTGCTCACAGAGAATCAGACCTTGGCAATAGGCCGACATGCTTCCTCGATCGCGCTGCGTTGCAACGGCGGTTCGCCGCAAGCTGGGATATATACTAAGCCGCGAAGGCGCCGGATACGCCCGTGCCGCCGGAACAGGTCGGTGTCAACAACAAGTCCGGCGCCGGAGCGACTCCCCCGCTCGGACGACCCGGGTGGCCTCGGACTGCGTCAAACTGCCGCAGTCAGTTCCTGAACGCGCTCGATCTTGGCGGCGAGGATGACAGCCTGGGTGCGGCTCTCGACTCCGAGTTTCTGCAGGATCGCCGAGACATGGGCCTTTACGGTCGCCTCGGAGACGTTCAGCTCGTAGGCGATCTGCTTGTTGAGCAGGCCCTGCGACAGCATCATCAGCACCCGGACCTGCTGCGGCGTCAGCGACGACAACCGGCGCACCAGCGCGCTCGCCTCCTTGTTGGGCGTCGCGGACGCGTCGAGGTCTGGCGGCGCCCACTGTCCCCCGTCGAGCACCGTGCGGATCGCAATGCGCATCGATTCGACGTCGAGCGATTTCGGCACGTAGGCGGCGGCTCCAAATTCGAGGCAATGGCGCATGACGGCGCGATCCTCGTTGCCCGACACCACCATGACCGGCGTTCCCGGCCGTTCGGCGCGCAGATAGAGCAGGCCCGAAAAGCCGCGTACGCCCGGCATCGACAAATCGAGCAGCACGAGATCCGTGTCGGGATGGGCTTCGAGCGTGGCCGCGACGGAGTCGAAGTCTGCGGCCTCGTAGATCTTCGCTCCTGGCAGCGCTCCGCTCACTGTCTGTCGCAGCGCTCCCAACACGAGTGGGTGGTCGTCCGCGATCAGCACCTGTACATTTTCGGTCAAGCGCTTCCCTCCTTACGGATCGTCGAAATCCTTGACGCTACTCTTTGCCGAATTCGTCACGGATGTCACGCGGATGTCTCATTCTCTTCGCCTTTTGTAGGGGGCATGACCTTGATCGAGCGCAACTGCCTCTGCGCTTCCCCCAGCGCCAGCGCCGCTGCGACGCCGACATTGAGCGAACGCAGCGGCGGCCGAATGGGAATGACCAGCCGCGCGTCGGCGGCTTCGGCGACTTCTGCGGGGACGCCGGCCGATTCCTGCCCGACCATCAACGCATCGCCGGGACGGAAGGCGAAGTCCCAGAGTTCGGCGTCGCCCTTGGTGGTGAGCAGCACGAGGCGCCGCCCGGCCGCGCGCCGCTCGCCGTCGAAGGCCGCGAACGAGCCGAAGCGCGAGATCACCAGCGAATCCAGGTAGTCCATGCCCGAGCGGCGAAAGCGCCGGTCGGAGAACGGAAAACCGCAGGGCTCGATGATCGCGGCATTCGCCCCGAGGCAGGCGCAGGTTCGCAACATCGCGCCGACGTTGGGAGCGATGTCGGGTTGATAGAGGACGAGGGTCAGGAGACAGGCGGGCATGGCCCCGCATTTAGGACGAGACGCCCCGTCACGCCAACTCTCGCGTCGCAGCCGCGAAGCTGAAAGTCCGTAGAAATAGCAAGGATTTGCGAAGGATCTGGGCGCACGCGCGCACGGCGCGCGATCGCGCGGCGCCCGACGTTGCGACTATGGACAAGTATGCTGAACGATGCGAAATAGCCGCGATTTCGCCGCTATGCGCGCGGTGGAGCGGCGATGGGGACGTCTCGGCTATCCGAAGGCCTTGATTTCTTTAGTGCTGCGTCAAGAGCGTCGTCGGGCCTCGGTTCGACGCCAACGAACTGGAGGCTGAAATGTCCACCGCGACCATCGAGAAGCCGAGTCGGCGTGACTTTCTCTATATTGCGACAGGCGCGGTGGGCGCCGTCGGCGTCGCCGCTTTCGTATGGCCGCTCGTCGATCAGATGAATCCCGACGCCTCGACGCTGGCGATGGCGTCGATCGAAGTCGATCTGAGCGCGATTGCCGAAGGTCAGATCCTCACCGTCAAGTGGCGCGGCGGCCCGGTGTTCGTGCGCCATCGCAGCAAGAAGGAAATCGACGACGCCGCGAATGTCAACGTCAGCGACCTGCGCGATCCGCAGGCCGACAAGGACCGCGTCAAGAAGCCGGAGTGGCTGATCGTCAGCGGCATCTGCACGCATCTGGGCTGCGTTCCCATCGGCCACGAGGGCAGCTACGAGGGCTGGCTGTGCCCGTGCCACGGCTCGGTCTACGATACGTCGGGCCGCATCCGTCAGGGGCCGGCGCCACTCAATCTGTTCGTGCCCGAGTACACGTTCCTCAGCGACACCAAAGTGAAGATCGGCTGATTTCGCTCGGGCGCCCGGCGCACTGGCTTCGGGCGTTCCTGTTTCCTGGCTCTTCTTTCGAGATCTCATCCCATGAGCGGTCCTTCAACCTACGTACCCAAGAGCGCGTTCGCGCGTTGGCTCGAGGCGCGCCTGCCGATCATCGGCCTGGTGCATTCCTCGTTCGTCGTCTATCCGGTCCCGCGCAACCTCAACTATCTGTGGACGTTCGGCGCGATTCTGTCAGTCATGCTGGTCGCGCAGATCGTCACCGGCGTGGTGCTGGCGATGCATTATGTGCCGAGCGCGACGCTCGCCTTTGCGTCGGTCGAGCACATCATGCGCGACGTCGACTTTGGTTGGCTGTTGCGCTATCTGCACAGCAACGGCGCGTCGTTCTTCTTCCTCGCCGTCTACATCCACATCTTCCGCGGCATGTACTACGGGTCCTACAAGGCCCCGCGCGAAGTGCTGTGGATCCTCGGCGTCATCATCTACCTGCTGATGATGGCCACGGCGTTCATGGGCTACGTGCTGCCGTGGGGCGCCATGAGCTTCGCCGGCGCGACCGTCATCACCAACCTGTTCACCGCGATTCCGCTGGTCGGCACGGCGGTCGCGCATTGGCTGTGGGGCGGCTATGCGGTCGGCGATCCCACGCTCAACCGCTTCTTCGCGCTGCACTTCCTGCTGCCGTTCGTCATCGTCGGCGTCGTCGTGCTGCACGTCTGGGCGCTGCACGTCACGGGCCAGAACAACCCCGACGGCGTCGAGGTGAAGAACGTCGAGCGCGACACGGTGCCGTTCACGCCGCATGCGACGATCAAGGACTTCTTCGCCGTCTCGGTGTTCCTGGTCTTCTATGCCTGGTTCGTGTTCTTCATCCCGAACTATCTGCTCGACGCCGACAATTCGAACATCGCCAACCCGCTGGTCACGCCGGCGCATATCGTTCCCGAATGGTATCTGTTGCCGTTCTACGCGATCCTGCGCGCCATCCCGAACAAGCTCATCGGCGTCGTCGCGCTGTTCGGCGCGATCGCGCTGCTCGCCTTCCTGCCGTGGCTCGACACGTCGAAGGTGCGCTCGGGCAAGTATCGTCCGTTGTTCAAGATCTGCTTCTGGGTGTTTGCGGTCTGCTGCGTCGGCCTGGGCTATCTGGGTTCGCAGGAAGTCTCGGACTCGGGGACCTGGATCGCGCGTCTGCTGTCGCTGGGCTACTTCGGCTATCTCATCGTCGCTTTGCCGCTGCTCGGCGTGATCGAGCGCACGAAACCCGTGCCCGCCTCGATCGCGGACGCCGTGCTCGCCAAGAGCGGCTCCAAGTGATCGGCCACGGATAAGGGAACAAGATCATGATCCGATTCAAGACCTCTTTCCTGGCCCCCGCGGCGCTGGCGTTGATGCTGGCCGGCTTCGGCGTCGCGCACGCCGAGGACGCCGACCAGCCCAAGCCCGAGCGGCAGACCTGGACGTTCAACGGCGTCTTCGGGAACTTCGACAAGGCGCAGTTGCGTCGCGGCTTCCAGGTCTACAAGGAAGTTTGCAGCAACTGTCACAAGTTGAGCATCCCGTTCCGCACCCTGCAGGACCCGAACGGTCCGGGGTTCAGCGAAGCCGAAGTGAAGGCGCTCGCGGCGAGCTATCAGATCGTCAACGACGAACCCAACGACAAGGGCGAAATCTTCAAGCGCGCCGCCACGCCCGCCGACCTGTTTCCGCCCCCCGATGCGTTCCCCAACGATCAGGCCGCGGTGGCCGGGCTCGGCAAGGCGCCGCCGGACATGTGGCTGCTCGCCAAGGCGCGTAAGTACGAGCGCGGCTTCCCGAACTTCGTGTTCGACATCTTCACCGGCTACCAGGAAATCGGTTCCGATTACATCTACGCGATCCTCAACGGCTACACCAAGGCCGACGACCCGCAGTGGAATCTCTACTATCCCGGCCACAAGATTGCGATGCCGATGCCGTTGACCGACGACGCCGTCACGTACAAGGACGGAACCAAGGCGACGCTGCAGAACGAAGCCCAGGACATCGCGACGTTCCTGAGCTGGGCGGCCGAGCCGACGTTGGTCGAGCGCAAGAGCCTTGGCCGCAAAGCGATTCTGTTCCTCATGGTGTTCGCCGTGCTCATGTACTTCACCAAGAAGAAGGTCTGGTCGGGCGCCGCGCACTGAGCGCACACCGATCCACTGAGAAACCTCCAGGCCGCGCCGCTCGCTCTCGACCGGCGCGGCCTTTGTTTTGGGCTCCCCGGGGTCTCGGGCGCCCAAAACCTTTCCGAGGCTGACCCTTTCGCACCGCAGGCGCGTCAAGATTGGCCAGATTCGCCCGTCTCGGTTATGTTGCGTTGCAGCGATTCGTCTGTTGGCGCCGACGGCGCTCAGGAATCGCTTCAACTTGGAGGTTCGATGATCAGTCAGCAGTTGATTGAAGTGCGCAGCTATCGCATCTGGGAGCAACAAGGCCACCCGCACGGTCGCCATCTGGATCATTGGTTCCAGGCGGAGACGGAGCTGCGGTCCGCCATCGTCGTCGAGGCCGAGCCGACGCGCCCGCGCAAGGCCGCCGCGAAGGAAGCCGCGCCGGCCGACAAGAAGACGTCGACGGTGTCCGAAGCCGTGGAGAAGCCGGCCAAGCGGACGACGAAGCGGAAATCGACCAAGGGTTGAGGCCCGCGACGCGCGACCGGGGCAGACTCCCGGCAAGCGCAAGACTGTAGCCGAGGTCCCTCATGGTGAGCTTGTCGAACCATGACCCCGACCGCAACGTTAGTGAATGGTTTTGTGAGGGTTCCGGCAGCGTCGCCGGCGCGGTAGGCTCGCCTCGGCGGCCGAAGCGCCGGGCCCTGCGCCGAATACCTTGCCGAGCCTATCTCGGCGCTCTCGAAATCCCCTCGGCGTGAATGAGGCCCGCCGCGACAGCGGCGACGAGGCCGAGGCCGACGACGCCCGACCATCCCCAACGCGCCATCAACCAGCCGCTGATGGCCGCGCCCACCGCGCCGCCGAAAAAAGTCGCCACCATGTACAGCGTGTTGATTCGGCCCTGCGCTTTCGGGTCGAGGCCGAAGACGCGCGTCTGGTTGGCGACCAGCGCCGACTGGCAGCCGAGATCGAGCACGATCACGCCGCCGACCAGCGCGGTCATCGAGTTCGGCGCGAGCCCCAACAGCAGATAGGCCGTCGCAACGGCGACGACGCTGAAGGTCAGCACGTGCGCCGGCCCCACCCGGTCCGCCGCCCGCCCGCCCAGGCTCGCCGCGAGCGCGCCGACGACGCCGACCAGCCCGAACGCGCCCGCCCAGGCAGGTCCGAGCCCCCAATCCTGCGCCAGGAGCGAAGCGAGATTGGCCCAGAAGGCGTTGAAGGCGACCCACAGCAGCGCCTGCGTCGCCATCGCCCGCCGCAACGTCTTATGCGCAAGCGCCAGCGTTCCCAGCGAGGCCAGCAGCCGGCCATAGGGCAGGTCGGTTGTCGGCTTGGCGTTGGGCAGCACGCGGTAGGCGACCGCGCCGATGACAGCCATGAACACGGCGGCGGCGGCGAACACCATGCGCCAGCCGACGATCGCCGACAGCGCGCCGCCGACCGCGCGCCCGAGCAGCAGGCCCATCATGATGCCGCTGACGACAACGCCGACCGCGCGGCCGCGAGTCTCCGGACTCGCCAGCGACGCCGCCAGCGGCGTCATCTGCTGGGGAACGCAAGAGACGACCCCAAGCGCGAAGGACGCGCCGAGCAGGGTCGACAGGCCCGGCGCCAGCGCGCAGGCCAGCGCGAAAACCGCGGCCAGCGCGATCTGCGCCAGAACGATGCGCTTGCGGTCGAAGCTGTCGCCGAGCGGCACCAGCGTGGCGAGGCCGGCGGCGAAGCCGGCGAGCGTGAAGCCGGGGATCAGGCCGATCGATTCCGGGGGCGCGCCGAGGTCGGCGGCGATGAGCGGCAGCATCGGCTGCGAGAAATAGATATTGGCCACGACCGCGCCGGCGATGGCCGCCATCGCGACGAAGGGACCGCGACGAGCGGGGGAAACGGGGGCAGTCTGCATTGTTCGGCCATATTCCACGCGCCGCCCACCGCGGCAAGCTCAGCTCACAGAAGTTTGCGGTTCGCCTTACTTTGGCCCGGTTGTCGTCAACGCCCCGCCGCAACCACAGAGCAAGCTGAAATCAAGCCGCGATGGTTAGAGTCGCCGCCGCATCGGTGCATTTGCCCCCCAGCCCCCGAGCGGCAGTTGATTCGTATGTTGCCACGACGGCCGGCGGATCGGCGGGCCCCCTCCCAGCCGATCCGCCTTTTTCTTGCCTCCCCACCCCTCTTCGAGACTTGAAAGCGACGCATTGCGCCGCGATATGAGCGCCGCGGGCCGCGCCCGCTTTTCCTTTGTTTTCCTTCACCCGAGAGGGCAATGTGACGTCCGACGCTCAGACGATGGCGGGCTCCGCCGCTGAGGCCAAAACTCAGAATTTCGAGGCCGATGTTTCGCGCCTCCTGCATCTCATGGTGCATTCGGTCTATTCGGACCGCGACATCTTCGTGCGCGAACTCGTTTCCAACGCCGCCGACGCCTGCGAAAAGCTGCGCTACGAATCGATCTCCCACCCCGAGCTCATCGAGGGCGGCAGTCCGTTCGCGATTTCGATCACAGTCGACGCCGAGGCGAAGACGCTCACGTTCGCTGACAACGGCGTCGGCATGGACCGCGCCGACCTCGTCGACGCGCTCGGCACCATCGCGCGCTCCGGCACCAAGGCGTTCCTCGACAGGCTCGCCGCCGACGGGCCGGACAAGCAGGCCGCCGAAGCGCAGGCGCTGATCGGCCAGTTCGGCATCGGCTTCTATTCGTCGTTCATGGTCGCCGACGAAGTGGTGGTCGAGACGCGCCGCGCGGGCGAGGGGGAGGCCTGGCGCTGGTCCAGCGACGGCAAGGGCTCCTATACGATCACCGCGCTGCCGCTCGACGTGGCGCCCACGCGCGGCGCGCGGGTGACGTTGCATCTCAATGCGGAGTCCGAGTCTTACGCCGAAGCCGCCAAGATCGAGTCGATCGTGCGCGAGCATTCCGGCGCGGTCGCCGTGCCCGTCGACGTCATCGAGAAGCCGGGCGCCGAGCCCAAGCGCATCGCCGACGGCGCGGCGATCTGGGCGAAGTCGAAGTCCGACGTCACGCCCGAACAATATGCCGAGTTCTACCGCGGCCTCTCCGGGCAATACGACGAGCCCGCCCTGACCGTGCATTGGCGCGCCGAAGGGCGACACGAATATACCGTGCTCGCCTTCATTCCCGGCTCGCGCCCGTTCGACCTGTTCGACCCCGCGCGCAAGGGGCGCAACAAGCTCTATGTGCGCCGCGTCCTCATCACCCAGGACGCCGATCTGCTGCCCGGCTGGCTGCGCTTCGCGCGCCTCGTCGTCGACAGCGCCGACCTGCCGCTCAACGTCTCGCGCGAGATGATCCAGGAGAGCGCCGTCTTCACCGCCATCCGCAAGGGCGTGACCAACCGCCTCCTGCAGGAACTGTCGAAGCTCGCCGAGAACGACGCCGAGAAATTCGCAAAGGTCTGGGAGAATTTCGGCGCCGTCCTCAAGGAAGGCCTCTACGAAGATCCCGAGCGCCGCGACGCCATCTACAAGTTCGCGCGCTTCACATCGACGACGCATCCCAACGGCGACCGCACGCTGGACGGCTACGTCAAGGACCTGCGCGAGAACCAGACGGCGATCTTCTATCTGACCGGCGACGACGCCAAGCGCTTGGCGACGTCCCCGCAGTTGGAGGGTTTCGCCGCCCGCGGCGTCGAGGTGCTGCTGCTCGCCGATCCCGTCGATGCTTTCTGGGTGTCGACGGCGCTCGGCTTCGACGGCAAGCCGTTCAAGTCGATCAGCCAGGGCGCGGCCGACATCAAGTTGATTCCGCTGGTCGAGGGCAAGAGCGCGCCGGCGGAAGCCAGCGCCGACGTCGCCACGCTCATCGCCTATTTCAAGCAGACGCTGGAAGGCGAAATCGCCGACGCCCGCGCCTCCGACCGCTTGACCGACTCGGTCTCCTGTCTGGTCGCCCCCGAGTTCGGCCCCGACCGACAGTTGGAGCGCCTGCTCGCCGCCCACGGCCGCGTCAGCGAGCGCATCAAGCCGGTGCTCGAAGTCAACGCCACCCACCCGCTGACACTGTCGCTCGCCAAGCGCTTCAAGGACGGGGCCGACAAGGCCCTCGTCGATGACGCCGCGTGGCTGCTGCTCGACGAAGCGCGGCTCGTGGAGGGCGAGACGCTGAAGGACGCGCCGGCGTTTGCGGCGCGGCTGCGCAGGGTGATGGAGAAGGCGCTGGGGTGAGGTGATCCCTTCTCCCGCTTGCGGGAGAAGGTGGCCCGAAGGGCCGGATGAGGGGCGGGCGCGTCGGTGCTCCCGCCTCTGGGGTTTTACCGTGACCCGCCGGTCAATTCGGATTTCCACTCCGCTCCCGCCCAATCCCGAAATTCAAACTCGGACCCCCTCGCCATTCGAGCGCCGGATGTCGTCGGATCGGAACCGATGCGCGCCAAGGCCGACCCTACAATCCCAACTCGCTATGTGAACCGAGGCGGACGAGTTCGAGTGTCACGTCGTCGGGCTTCCAGTAGATCAAAATCAGATCGGGCCGGATGTGGCAGTCGCGATACTCGTTCCACGCACCCGCGAGCTGGTGATCGACGTAACGCGGCGGCAGCGGCTGATCCGCGGCTAGCAGTCCTGTGACTTCGACAAGGAGGGCGTCCAACCTTTTACCCAAGACGCCCGATTGTTCCCGCCGATAATCCCGCTTGAAATTTTTGGTGAGCTTAGTCGTCCGCATTCAAGACCGTCAGCAAATTGTCGATGGAGCCGACATGGATGAGGTCGCCCCGACGCGCGGCGAGCATCGCCTCGATAGTTTCCGCATTGGGAACCAGAGGTTCGAAAGGCAGCGCCTTCTCTCTCGCGGTACGCACCATCATCATGCGGAAGGCGTCAGATACGGTGAGGCCGATCGTCGCCAGCACGGCGGCGGCTTCCTCTTTCACCTGCGCGTCGATCCGAGCGCGGACTACAGTGTTCGTCATGGGACAATCTCCTTGGGCTACAATGTAGCACAAACAAAATGGTTTTGAAGGCCATGGGATGGAGAAGACGCTGGGATAAAGCTCTCGCGCTTTCGGCTCGAAATGCGTTATCCTGCCGGCGATGACGCTTTTCGATCCCCCTTCTCAACCCGACGATTCGATCTGCTGGCAGTGCGGCGCGCCGGCAGATCCGGGTCGCGCGTATAAGATGGCGCTGGTGGCGCGCGCCGGGCGGGGGCTGGAGACGCTGGGCTATCCGGTGACCCGGCGCCGCTCGCGCGACACTATCCGCGTGCCGATTCCGCGCTGTCGCGCCTGCCAGAACCGCAATCGGCTCTCGGTAGCGATGACCTTCGTCGGCCTCGCGGCGGGCGCCATCGCCGGGCGTCTGGCGCGAGTGGTTTGGCCGGGCCTCACCGGCGGGGCGACGGCCATCGGCGCTGTCGTCGGCGTGGTGGTCGTCATGTTCGCCGTCGCCTACGAGCGGAAGCGCTCGGGACGCCGCCCACGGGGCGCCTATCCGCCAATTGTCAAACTTCGCCAAGCCGGCTGGTCCTATCCGGGCAAATGATCGACGGGGCGGCAAGCCTGCGCGTCAGGAAAAGAACCGACCGAGCTGCGACTTGATGAATGCGGCGCCGCCGAGCACGCTGGCGTTGGCGTCGTGAGGCGCCTCGATCGTGTTGGCCTTCAGTCCTGCGGCCTGTCCGCGGACCTTCAGAAGGTTGTTTGTCGCCGCCGCCGTCCCCGCTCCCTGGGGCAGATTGGCCGCCAGTTTGATCAGCGCGTGCTGCATGTCGTTGGGCGCCGCGCTCTGCATTTTCGCCACCTGCGCGGGCTCGGGCGTATAGGGGTTCGCCGTGACCTGAGGGGGACCCAAATTGTCCGGGCTCGTCAGCGCCAACACAGATTCCAGGTCCGGCGCGACGGCGTCGCGCGCCGTCAGCGGCGGCCCCAGCTGCGCAAAGCGCTTGCGCAGCGTGGCGATGATCGAAGTGTGGTCGAAGGGAACGTCGCCCGGCGGGCGCAGCACGGTCGCCTGTCGGATGTAGGGCGAAACCAGAACCGCGGGAACCCGGACGCCGTAGCGGTCGAAATTGAAAGGCGTCGTCACCGCCGGCCCCGGCGGCTTCGCCGCGGGCGGCGCTACGTGGTCGTAGCAACCGCCGTGTTCGTCATAGGTGACGATCAACAGCGTATTGAGCCAGCCCTTGCCGCCGCGTACGGCATTATAAACGTCGGCGATGAGTTGTTCGCCGAGCGTGGCGTCGTGCGGCGGATGTTGATCGTTGGGCAGACTCCAATCGGCGAAATAGCGCGGCTCGATGAAGGAATAGGCGGGCAGCGTCCCCGCGGCCGCGTCCTCTTTGAACTGGTTGAAGAAATGGAAACGCCCAGGCCGAACCCAGAGATTTGTCAGCGCCTTGGATTGCGGGATGTCGTGGAAGTAGATCTTCCAATCGAGATTGCCGGCGAGCTCGAAGCGATCGTAGATCGTCTCAACGCTGGGAAAATGCGCCGGAGAGTTGTTCTGCCGGCCGTCCGCCGTCGCCGCATGCACGAAGAAGCGGTTCGGCCAGGTTTGGCACGGCGCCGAGGCGAACCAACGGTCGCAGACCGCGAACTGGCGCGCGAGTTGGCTCAGAATCGGGACCTGCTCCGGCAGGAAATAATGCATCACGTGTTTGGGATTGTAGGTAGACCCAGGAACCGGCGGCTGTTTCATGTAGTTCGTCACGAAGCCGGACATGTCCGGGACCGGCGCAAGCCCCTGCGGATCGGGCCGCCCAAACAATTGCTCGTTGATGTCGAGCCAGAGTTCGCCGGGGTCGGGGTCGGGAACGCTCATCGTGCTGGGGTCGGTCCCCGTCGAATGCCAGACGCAGACCTTGTTTCCTGCGGCGTCGAGGTTGAACTCCGATCCTGTCAGCCCGTCGAAACCGGGAGACGGCTGGTAAAGATTTCCCAGCATGCAATCGAAGGATCGGTTCTCCAGCATCAACACGACGATATGTTGGATGTTCGCCAAGGAACTCATCGCCAACGCCTCCGTGGCTGCGCATCAATCGTTCGTGGGATCGGCGCGCGCGGGCTTTGGACCCGAGCCGCGCAGATTCATGAATTGCGACAAGGTGTCGAACCAGAACGGCGCGCCGAGGGAAATCGCGATCATCGTGAGCGCCAGTCCCAGGATCTTGCTGATCAGCCAGAGCAACCCGCTCCCGGAGGGAAGGCTCTCGATCGACATCTTGTTCTTCTGCCATTGCGGGTCCGGCCAACCTATCGGCAGCGCCACGATCTGAGCGTCAAAAGACCCGATCTGGCCGCTCAGAGCTTCGAGCGTCTCCGGCGACGCCGGGGTTGCCGAAGGCTGCAGATGCCTGGCGCTCTCCACCATCTCGGCGCGCAACGTAGGATCGTTCCAGAGCGCCGCGCCGACCGCGAGCGCGTCGGCGTTGATCACGCAAACCACGACCGCGCCGACGATCAATGCAATCAACTTGATCTGCCGCTGATAGACGCCGCTGACGCGGTCCATCGCCGTATCGAAATACTTCGAGATTCCGTCGCGCAACTGGTCGATCTCGCCATTGGCCTGAGCGAGTTGGGTCAGCAAGACGTCGCGGATGTTGCAGTCGGGGAGGTTCTCGATCGCCGACTTGGCGTCCGCGAAACCGGGAATCGGCTTGTTGGGATCGAGCGCGCCGATCAATGCGCCCGCGAAGGTGGCGCCGGAGATATAAGAAACGTGGTCGCCGCCGATGGCTTTCATGACGCCGTCTATCAGGCCGTGGTTGTAGAAGTCCGCGTATAGCTGAGGGTGATCGAGCATCTGCTCGAGGGAAGTCCTCAGCGTCGCGGCGCGCAACTTCATCCTGGTGGCGATGAATTCGTTGATCGCGGTTCCGATCAGGCTCAGAACCGCGAACATGAACACCAAGCCAATCGCGACGTTCAGGATTGCGCTCGTAGCCATTTTCACCTCCCAATCTGCTGCAAACGTAACTCTCGTTTTGAAACCATCTACCTCGCGCCCGTTCAGGCCGCCGCGTCGAGGCGCCGGAAGGTCGCGAATTCGGGCTCGAACCCGTTGGCGGCGAGGCTTGCGCGCTTGCTGAGGGCCGGACGGGCGCCATTCCCATACGCGCAAACCCGCGCGCCTCCCGCAGCGGCGACGACTTCGGCTTCGTCGGGGGTCAACGGGTTGGTCGGAACAGGACGCTCGGCGCCCGCGTCGCGCGCTCGCAATTCCTCAATCTGTTGCACGCAGTTGGAATTGGCGTCGATGACGAGCATCGCCTTCCTCCCCGTCAAGCCTGATTGTTTCAATCGCTCTAAGAAATGGCCGCGTTCGACAGCCGGAAACATTTGAAAGCTATCCCGCGCCGCGGGGACAGACAAGAGAAATTGCGCCGGGCGGAGCCGGAGGATGCTGTCCAGGCCAAAGAGATCCAGAGCTGGCTTGGCGGGCGGGCGCAGCACGTTCCCATCGACGCGCTCCGCGGCCCGCGCCAGCGCGATCTCGGCCTTAACGATCCGGAAAAAATTTTCCACCGTTTCGCCCCGCCGCGCGCGCGGCGGGGCGAAACGGTGGAAACAAAACAAGAATGGTGTCAGCCATCATCCCGGTCCAAAATGTCAGGTATCTTTCCGGTCGCACCCCCCGAACCGCCCCCCCCACCCTAACCCTCCCCCACAAGGGGGGAGGGAATCCGCCTCCGTCCGGTCGTTCGCCGCTGCTTCACCCGATTGCCCTGTTTGCGCTGCGCTCACGCGTTGACGCGCCGTAGCGAGGCTTCTAGCGTGCCGGGCGAATTGTCCTGCGAGCCGGCGAGTTGCGGCGATGAGCGATTTTACGGTCGATGATTTTGGGGTGGGACCGCCCCCTCCTCCGCCCCTGCCGGAGTTCGCCGACGATCCGGAGGCGCGCGAACGCGCGGATCTCGTCGCTTTCGTCGGGCGCAACGCCGCGGCTTTCCTCGATCCTCCCGGCTCGCGGCGCCTCTGCTGGGCGGGCCTGCTGTTGCCGCAGGCGTGGTTTCTCTATCGCAAGCTGTATGTATGGGCGGCGATCGTGTTCGTGGCGCCGATCCTGGCCGTAACGCTCAAACTCCCGTTCGGCGTCGGGCTGTCCAACATTCTCGGCCTCGCCCTCGGCGCTTCCGGCCGGGCGATTTACCTGCAATTCGCCCGGACCGCGGTGGGTCGGATTCGCGCGCGGAGCGCGGACGACGCTGAGGCGCTCGGGCGCATAGCGCGCGCCGGCGGCGTCTCGAAAGTCGGCGCCGCCGTGGGCGTCGTCTACATCCTCGCCGCCGTCGTCGCCAGCCTGGGCAAGAGTTTTCATTGAACTCGTTTCGGTGCGCTCCCTCATGATCCAAGCCGCTCCCGCACTGTGGTTGGCGCAAACCGCCGGTCTTGTCGCCGGCCTCGGGATGTTGCTGCTGATCTATCGGCTCGGCCGCGGCGCCTTCTCGCGCTCGCTGTTCTTCGTCGGCCTGTCGATCGGCGGCATCGTCGCCGCGACGATCGCTTTAGCCCTGTCGCCGCTCGATATGCACGCCAATCCCTACCATTTCTCGGTCGCCGCGCAGGCCTTCGGCTTCGCCGGGTTTCCCGAGGAGGCCGGCAAGATCGCCGGGCTCTATCTGTTCTTCCGGCCTTATTATCTCCGGCGCAGCGCGCGCGATCTCGCGCTCGGCGCCGCCTCGATCGCGCTCGGCTTCGGCCTGCTCGAGAACACCCTCTACATCGCCTTGGCGGGCGCCCACTGGCAATCGACGGTCGTCACCCGCGCCTTCGTCTCCGCGCCGTTCCATCTGCTGCTCGGTCTCGCCTCGGCGATGGCGGTGGTCGACCGCGCCGGCCGGGAAATCGCGACGCCGTCCTGGGCAAGGCTGGGGGGCGTCTGGCTCGCGTTGTCGCTGCTGCATGGCTCGTTCGATTTCGCGCTGATGGCGATGCCGGCGCCGACGTCGATTCCCGCGCTCGTCGGCGTCGCGCAGTTTCTCCACGTCGATCCGCGCGCCGTGCTGGCCGCGGGGGTGTTTGCGGCGACCGCGATCACCGGAGTTTGCGCCTACCGCAGTTTGCGCCGGCTCGACCGCGCCGAGCCGGACAACGGCGCGTTTTCCTCGATCGGCCGGCGGTGGTGGGCGCGCGCGCTGTTGTCGCGGACGCTCGGCGCCATCATCGCCGTGCTGATGATCCTGTCGGTCGCTTTCGTCATCCTCGTGGCGGTGTTCAGCTCTTTCATTGCCAGCGACGCCGGCGCCGCCGAACTCGCGATCGGCATGTTCGCCGTGCCGTTCACGACCGGCGTGCTGTTCGCCCGTTGGCCACGACCTTCGGCGCGCGCGAAAGAGAGGGCGAAAATCGTCCGGCGTTGGGGGCTGCGGGGGCTCGCCGCCGCGGCGGCGTTCGCCGTCGCCGCCGCCGTCGCATTTCCGACCAGGACGCTGGCGCCGGTACGTTTCGCGCTGGCGGCCAAATACGCCGTCGAGGCGACGCGACTCGCCGGCCAGGCCGACCTGGAGGGGGCGCTCGAACGACTCGACCGTGCGCTCTCCTGGCGCCCGGATGCTCCGGAATTGCTGGTCGCGCGCGCCGATCTGCGCGCCCAACTCGGTCGGTTCGCCGACGCCGAGGCGGACTTCGACGCGGCGCTGCGGCTGAAGCCCAACGACGTCGGGTTTCTGGCCTCCCGGTCGGACAATCAACTGGCGCAGGGCGATGTCCGCGGAGCGCTCGCCGACATCGACGCGGCGCTCGCCGTCGAACCCAACAATGCTCGGCTGCAAGCCGCTCGCGTCGGCCCGGACCTCGCCAGCGGCGATTCCGCGCGCGCCGACCAGGATGTCGCGCGGGCGGCCTACCTCCGCCCCGACGAACCGAAAGTCGCCTTCGCCAAGGCGCAGATCGCGGTGGAGCGGGGCGACTACGTCCGCGCGACCGACGCGCTGACGCGCCGATTCAAACCCGGCGCTGAAGTCCTCGACCTCGACTTCATGGACGGCCGCGTGCTGTACTACGGGTCTTCCCTCACCTACGCCGAGCGCAAATTCGCCGCCGTCAATCAGCGCGTGACGAACCTCTACCCGGCGCTGTGGCTGCAACTGACGCAGATGCGAGAGCGAAAGGTCGGCAAGGAGCTCGCCGACCGTCTCGCCAAGGCGCCGCCGAACGCCTGGCCGTCGCGGCTGGCGCGCATGCTGCTCGGTCAGGCGAGCGAAGTCGACACGCTGGCCGATGTGGCGAACGAAGCGCAGCGTTGCGAATTCTATTTTTACGCAGGCGAGTTGCGCCAGGTCCACGCCGACCAGAACGGCGCACGCGCGCTGTTTTCCAAGGCGAAAGAGATCTGTCCGTTCAACTTCGTCGAGGCCGAAGGCGCGCGGGTGGAAATGCGTCGTCTGCTGCACGACGGCGCGCTGGGCGTCTACAATCCGCCGCCGTCTCCTTGATCGTCGACCGGCGGAGTGGCGGCGTCCTCGCCGTCGTTGGTAACAAAGCGACAGGCGCGTGAGTCCAGCGGCGAGGACGCCGCCGCGTTCTTCGCTCAGGTCGGCGTCGGCGCGCAAACTTCGGCCGAGGCTGCCGCGCTCGCCCTGCGCGCCGCCGGCGATTCCACGCCGCGCGCGATCGCCTTTCACGGCGACCACCTCGAGCTCAGCGAACAATTCGACGACGCCACCGGTTTTGAGAAAAGCGTGCGCGACCTGACCTGGAGCTACGCCGCCTTCCTCTCGGCGTTGAGGGCGAGGTGACGGGGTTTCCGCTCGATTGATTCCCATGCCGTCGATGCGCGCAGCCTGACCCGCCGCAAAACTCCGGCGTAAACTACATTCCGTTTCTTGGCGCCCAAATCCTTGGAATCGCCCAATCGGCGAAATTTCCTGGCGCCCTCGTCCGAGGGCGCGGCCCAGCGGCGCGTGCCGCGGACGGGCAACCGGCTCCGGAGCGATTCCCGTTTGACGAGAAGATCCGCTCGCTCGCCCTTCACGGGGCCGGCGGCGTCGCCGTCAGCTTGAACGCAACGTGGCAGGCGTTGCAATTGGCGTGGAGCCTGCCGAGCGACGCCATGACGGCGCCCGGGCCTTCGCCGTCCTTGAGCAGCTTGGCGAGTTCGTCGAAGCCATTGCGGCCGGCCGCCGACAGCGCCTTCCATCCCGGCGGCAGTTTTGGGGTCAGCGTCTTCGGCCGGCGCGGGTCCTTATCGCCGAAAGTGTCCATGCCGCGCGTCGTCGCCGCTTCGGCGGCGTGGGCGAAGTACGGCGCCGCCAGCGCCTCGTAGACCTCCTGCAACGCCGTCATGTTCGACTGCATCTCGTCGAGCAGGTAGTTGCGCTCGACAGGGGAGAGTTTGATCTCCTGCCGGCCGTCCCAATCGGTGTCGGCGAGCGTCGGCGCGGCGACGACGACGAGGGCGAGCGCGACGACGGACGCGGCGAAACGGCGCATGGGGGCTCCGGGGCTCTGATCGGCGAGGTCGAGGACTAGGCTTGGCCTTCGTAGCTCAGCACGTGCAGCCCTGCATTCCAGTCGGTCAAGAACATCGTCCCATCCGGACGCACATTGATGTCGCAGGTCTGCGGCGCCAGCGCATTGCCCGGTCGCGGGTCGAGAATGCGGCTGGGCGGCGGCGGCACGAAGCTCGCGATTTCCCTCGGCTGGAAGGCGTCGCCAATGTCGAAAATGCGCAGGCCGGCGTTGAGATAAGTGGAGAACAGCGTCGTCTCGCTCTGGAAGCCGTCGGGCCGGTTCTCCCACAGATTGTGCGGGCCGAACTTTTCGCCCGGCCGGCACCATTGCTGGTCCTTCGGGGTCGGCAGGGTCGAGATCGACACGGGATTGGCGGGGTTCCGCGTGTCGTAGAGGAAGGTGTAGCTGAGCCCCTTGGCGCAGGCGAAACCGTTGGCCTCGTCGAGCACCGCGGCGAGCTGCCGGCCGGGCAGCGGCAGCGTCGTGTGGGCGCCGCCGGGGAAAGGCTGAAACGTGTTGCGCTGCGAGATGAGCTTGATCGCGCCGGGGTCGGAGACGTCGAGCATGGTGAAGCCGCCGTCGCGCCAGCCGGCGTAGCCGGTGGTTCCCGCCACGATCATATGGCGCAGCGCGACCCGGCCCTTGCTCCAGCTCGGCGTCTCGCCGCCCGCCTTCCACATTCCGGGCAGCCAGAAGCGGCCGACGATTTCCGGTTTGGAAGGGTTCGCCATGTCGGCGACGACCAGGATATGGTCGGTGAAGCCGTCCATATGCGCCGACAGATAGGCATAGCGTCCGCCCGCCCACCACAGACGATTGAGGCCGATGCCGGGGATCTCGAGGAACGAGATCTGGCGCGGCTCCGCCGGGTTCGAGATGTCGTAAACGAACAGGCCCGCGGCGAAGTCGAGCCGGCCCTTGGTGGCGCCGGCGAACGACTGGTCGTAATAGCCGACATTGGGGTTGTATTTGGAGATGGTCGGAATGTCGGCGCCGGCGACGACCAGCAGAAGGTTGTCGAACGCCTGCAAATGGTGAGTGCGGGTGTTGGGCGGCGCGGCGACGAATTTGACCGGCTTGGGCGCGCGCGGATCGTTGACGTCGAGGACGGTGAAGCCGTTTGAATACATGTGGCCGACGAACAGATGGCCCCGCGAATACATCGCCTGAACGCCGTCCGGCCGGCCTCCCTGGTCGCTGTAGGCGAGGCGCTTGATTCCGCCGGTGGCCGTCCCCGCCATCGGCGGCGACGTCTCGGCCCACAGCAGAGGCGCCCCTAACGCTGCGGAGCCGACCAACCCGGTAAGCAACGAACGCCGATTAATCAAGCTGGACAACGCAACTCTCAAACGCAACGTAACAGTTAACAAACAATTAACTCGAAAATTCGTTTCGGCGCAACTGGAGTCGCGCCGTCCGGCGCAGGACTGCAAAACTGGGTTAACGCGTCGCGCGCCCGCTACGTCGGCCCGGCGTCGTGGCGAGCAACGGGGCCGGACTTATGGCCCCATCTGGAAGGCGACGGCGGCGGGTTCGGCCCGACGCCCGAGCGCGCGGCTTGCATCAGCCTGCTTCCCGTCTCATTTCGAAGCGGAGGGGTCCACCACGAAGGTTTGCGTGAACGTCTTGCTCGGTCCGACGGGCAACTGCCCATAAACGCTGTTGGCGGTCTGCGCCATGAACGCCCCTTCGGACGGCTGCTGCTTGGCCACCACCGTCATCGCGTCGGCCGCGCTATCGCGGATGACGCCTTCGCCGCTCTTCGTCAGCGCTTTGACGCCGCCGCTGCGGCCGACGATGTCGACTTGAAACGCCACGATCGGCGCGCGCACGGATTTGGGAATTCCGCGGTCGGGATAGGGCGGCGAAGGCGGCGGAACGGGAATTGTCCAAGCGTGCTTCTCGATCCCGCCTTTTTCGACGTAGGTGAACTCCGCGCCGCCGATGTCGTCGCCGTCGTATTTGAGTTCGATGGCGAACCGCGCGACGGCTGGAAGAATTTTCGGATCCGGCGGACGCTTCAGCAACTCGAAATCGGGCGGTTTCATTTGGCCGGCGTCGAACGAACGGGGTTTGGCGAAATATTCGATCGAGGCCCCGACCCCCGGCTCGCCCGGTCGTCCCTCGACTTTGAACGCCGGACTGAACCCCATCGCCTATTGTCGCCAATGCGTCCCGGAGCCAACAGGCGAATTCGCATTCAACTGCAGGTGAAAACCGATGTCGTCGCAGACGACGTCCTTGGTCGCCTCGATCTCGACGACAAGGCCGTGGATCGGCTTGCCGTCGTCGTAGAGGTAATAATTGTGATTGCTCTCCAACCCTGAGCCGGGCGGCGGCGCCATGTCCTGTGCTCGCGCCGCCACGCAGGAAATACGACCGGCGAAAGGTGCGTTGCGCTTTCGGCCATCGACATTTTCCTTGCGCGCAAAATCAACGGCGGCGGCGTTTCATGAGCCCCTCGGGCCGTCGAGATTGCCTGAGATGCGCCTCGCCGTCAGTCCATTGCGGCTCAGGCCCGGTCAGACTTCCTTTACTACGATCCGCGTCTCGGCGGCTCCCGCGTGTCCAGTGGCGCCCATGTTGCGCTTCTCGTCCGTCAATCTCGCGATGGATCGCGCGACGGATCGATTTGGGACAGGGCCATGAGGTTTCGTGTTCTCGACATCTACAGGTTCTTCGCCGCCGTGCTGGTGATGGCCTATCACTACGTCACCTCGTTCAACGTCCTGTTCCACGGCGCGAGCCCCTATGTGGACTTTTTCTTCATGCTGTCCGGCTTCGTCATCATGCGCGGCTATGCGAACCGGATTTCGAGCTGGGCGGACTATTCGACCTTCGTCTTCGCGCGCTTCGCCCGGCTCTATCCGCTGCATTTCGCCACGGCGTCGTTCTGGCTCGCCTTCGCGGCGCTGGTCGGGCTCGGCGTCGCCCATCCCGAACACGCCTTTCCTTTCAACGCGCATGATGTGATCCAGAATTACTTGCTGATCCACGCCTGGGGCACGACCCACAACTTGACGCTGAACGGGCAATCCTGGTCGATCAGCGCGGAATGGGCGGTCTATCTGATGTTTCCGCTGTTCATCGCGGCCTATCGGAAGGCGGGGGCCCGCGCGCTCATCGGTCTGGCGATCGCCGCGGTCGCCGCGCTCGAACTGGCGAGCGGCTTTGGGCTCGAGAATGCGAGGCCCTGGCTGGAGTGGACCTACGATTTCGGCGCCTTGCGCGCGGTGCCGAGCTTCCTGATCGGCATGTGGCTGTCGACCTGCGCCGACCGGGGCGCCAGCGCCGAAGGGCCGGGAATCAAGACCGGATTCGCGCTGTTCGCACTCTCGATCCCGCTCGCCTATCTCGACGCCCCCCGTCTCGCCGTGCTCGTCGATCTCGCCGCGGCCTTGTACTTCACCGCCTGCGGCGAATTGCGCCAACAACGCTCGTGGCTCGCCGATGTCAGGCTCGTCCGGTTCGGCGACGCTTCCTACGCGATCTATATGCTGCATATGATCACGCTGCCGCTCGGCGCCTCGGCGCTGCGCCCGCTCCTCCATGACTCCTGGGCGACCACGCCCGTTATCATGGCCGCTACGATCGTCGCCGGGGTTCTCAGCTACGCGATGTTCGAGCGCCCGGCGCAGAAATGGATTCTGGCGCTGCGCGCGCCGCAGGGCGAACACCCCGCGCTCCGGCGGTTTGCGCAACTGCGCCTCGCACGCGTGGACGCGCTCGGCTGGGCGTCCCAAATCGGGGATGGGCTCGGCGAGGCCCAGGAGACGGACGGGGGAATGGGGAAAGCGGCCGTCGCCGCCGTGAAACACGCGGCGTGACGCGGGATCTCACAGCTCTCTGCGCTAGGCGCCAACAATCTGATTGACAAAACATTTTTCGGCTTGTGCTGGAGAAATGAGTGCGGCTAGTGAAAGCTGTAGGTATCTGCCGGCGGGGTCACCAGGTTGTATTTTCCACAGCTCGATGTCCTCAGGTTCATCGCATTCTTGATGGTGTTCGGCGCACATGCCTTCCCGCATGACGCGGGCGCGCTCGGGGGAGGGCCATTCGCGGGATCTGCCGCCGTTTTGGTCCGTTCCGGCGGCTTTGGGGTCGATCTCTTTTTTGCCCTCAGTTCCTTCTTGATAACTTCGCTGTTGCTCCGCGAAAGGGAACAGACTGGGCGTCTCGACGTAAAGTCGTTCTATATTCGTCGTGCTCTGCGGATCTGGCCACTTTATTTTGCGTTCTTGATCGGCGGCTTTGGTCTGCAATTCGTGGCTCCGAGCAAGCCCCTGAGCGGCGCGGACTTTGCGGCCTTCGCGCTCTTTTTGGGCAATTGGAAGATCGCGTTCGCAGGCTATCCAGCCGACGCTTTCGCTCTCCTTTGGAGTCTGTGCGTAGAGGAGCAGTTCTATTTCCTCTGGCCTCCGGTGATTCGTTTGACGAGCGGCGCGTCGCTCAGAACCGTCGCCGTCGGCATGATCGTGACATCGGTCCTCTCGCGGCTCGTCTTCTCTATATTTGACCTTCCCGATTATTCTTTCTGGTGTGCGACAATTTCGCGTCTCGACCCGATTGCTGTGGGAATTCTGGTCGCCGTCGGAGGGCGGCCGATCCGAGAGCATGCTTATGCCGCCGTGTTTTTCGGCTTTGCTATAGTCGTGCTCGGAGAAGCCATCGACACGGCCCTACCTCAGTACGGCCGCACCTTCGGTTACCTCGTCGTGGCAGGCGGCTGTGGGCTCGTCCTGTCCGGATTTCTGGCAATGAAGGCGCAGCCCGGCCTGCTGTCCTACCTTGGGAAAATCTCATTCGGGCTCTACGTGTTCCACCGGGCCATATTGGACCTCGGACTTTATCTGTTTCCCACTCACTCCGCGGCGTTGCAGTTGGCGCGCGCCGGCTTATGCCTTGCGTTGAGTATCACAGCCGCTGCGCTGTCCTACGAACTCTACGAAGCTCCGTTCCTCAAGGTGAAAAATCGGTTCGCGCATGTCGCCTCCCGTCCCGTCTGACGACGGCCGACGCCAGACCGGAACAGACCGCATGGCTATTCCCAAAACGGGTGAAGTCCGAGCCGGCGACGCCCCATGATATAGACCCGTCCCGCCGCGAGGGACCAAATGGGCGCACTTGCGTGCTCACGCCGTCGACCCCGCGTCAATCGTCAGCACCGTCCCGGTCACGTTGCGCCCGCCCTCGCCCATCAGAAACGCGACGGCCGCGGCGACGTCTTCGGGTTCGGCGAGGCGGCGTAGCGCGCTGCGGGCGACGATCTTGTCGCGGCCCTCGTCGCCCAGGCCCCCCGTCAGATCGGTGTCGACAAACCCTGGCGCCAACGCGTTGACGGTGATTCCGAGCTTGCCAACCTCGCGCGCCAGCGATTTGGTGAAGCCGACCAGCGAGGCTTTCGTCGCCGCATAGACCGACAGAGCGTTGAACCCGGTCGAGGCGATGATCGAGGACATATTGACGATGCGCCCGCGCTTTTGCGCCATCATCCCGCGCACGACATATTTGCTCATCAGGATCGGCGACAACGTGTTCAAGCGGATCAGCGCCTCGATGTCAGGGTCGGGCGTGGTGGCGAGCAATCCTTCGTGGCTGCCGCCGGCATTGTTGACGAGGCCGTAGACGGGACCGAATTCGGCCTTAGTCTCGCGCACGAATTTCGGAATCGCCGCCATGTCGGCGAGGTCGCAGGCGCGGAAATGCGCGGCCCCCGCCAAGTCGTCGCGCGCGCGCAAATTCTCGAGCGCCTCGCTGTCGCGGCGCGCGACCGCGATCACATTGTAGCCGACCGCGGCCAGACGCTCGGCGATGGCGAGGCCGAGCCCCCGACTCGCGCCTGTCACGATGACGTTATCCATGTCGCGACAGCTTTCCGCTCTCGGTCAGCAGCAACTCGGGAACGAAGCGCAGCCGCGCCGGCGTCTTGTGCGCGGGCAGCATCGAGCGGCAGGTCTCCATGATCTCGCGCTCCAGCGCGACCTGCGAGCCCGCCCCGGCGTTGAGCACGATGTCGGCGACGACGAGCGCGCCGGTGATCGGGTTCTTGCGCGCAAATACCCTCGAAGCCTGCACCGCGGGATGGGCGTTGATGACCGCCTCGACCTCTTCCGGATGCACCTTGGCGCCGCCGACATTGATGATTCCGTTGCGTCGGCCGATGAAGACATAACGGTCGCCGCGGCGCTCGACCATGTCGCCGGTGTCGACGAAGCCTTCGGAATCCGTGAGCGCCGGCGCCTCGCGCCCGAGGAAGCCGAGCGCGCAGCGGGCGGACTTGATGCGCAACGAGCCGTCGATGACCCGCATCTTCACCGCGCCATCGCTCTCCAGCAGCGACGCGGGAAAGCCCGGCTTACCATCGCCGACAGTGAAAGCGACGCCGGCCTCGGTGGAGGCATAGGCATGCTCCACGCGGGCGCGCGGATATTGCTCCCGCAGCGCCGTCAGCACGCCTGCGTCGGCGATCTCGCCGGAGAGCCTGATGTATTCGGGATCGATACGCTCGGCCTCGCCCGACATGAGAACTTTTCGCCAATGCGAGGGCGTACCGGAAATGTGGGTGATGTCGCCCTCGCCCAGCCGCTCCAAATAGTCGTCCAGGTTCTCCTCGAGGCTCTGAATCCACAACGACCCGGAGCCCGACAGCGCGCGCAGGAGAATCTGCAGGCCGCCGTAGCGACGGATATCGTAGAACGTCGCCCAGTTTTGCCGCGGCGCGTCGGATATCGCGCCGGTCAGCGTCGACAGCGTATGGACGACGAGTTTCGGCTTGCCCGTGGTGCCCGAGGTCGGCAGCACCCATTCGGTCTCGCGACGGCGTTCGTGGGCCGCCGGCGCCGAGCGCAGCGGCAGCGCGGCCAGCACATCGGTTTCGAGCGCGATCGGCGCGACGAGACGATCGTGGACGATCGCGTCGGCCTCGGCGTCGCGTGCGGCGCTCGCCAGATCCGCAGCGTCCCAGCCGGGCGGACAGAGCAGGATGCGGCTCGCCCGACCGTCCAGGTCGATCAGCGCCGCCGCCGCATAGGCCATGTCGCGCACATGCACGACGACCGATTGGCCAGTAAGCGCCTCCCGTTGCTCGCCGAACGGCGAGCCGGACACGAAATCGCCAAGCCTTATCTCTTGGTCGCGCGAATGGATGGCGCGCTCGCCGGCGCCTGTACGGCCGATCAGGCCTCTGATTGACAAGGCGTCAGACCGCAACTTGCTCATAGAAGGCGACCAGTTGCCCGACAGTCGTGGGGAAACGCGCCGCGGCGACCGACGCAAACGGATCCTGGCCGGTGAGATCCTCCAGCCGGGCGACGAGAATGGCGAAGCAGAGGGAGTCGAGACCCGACTCCATCAGCGGCAGATCGTCGCTCAGCGGCGCCAGCGTTTTCTGCTGCTCGGCCGCGACGTCGGCGATTTCCTGGTAAATCGTTGACCTGATCGACATCGTCGGCGCGCCCTCGTCAGAGAATTGCGCTATTTTAGTTCGAAAGCGACGCGAGGACCCGCGCCGAGTGGTTTAACGGTAAACATTGTTTTGACTGGCGAAAAATTAACTGAAGCTGTCGTCTGCCGGGAGATCGAAGAGGCCGATCTGCCCGGGGTCGTCGCTTGCCTGGCGCGCAACTTTCCGCGCCGCACGCGTGCGTTCTGGCGGGGCGCGCTGACGCGAATCGGCGCGCTCGCGGCGACGCCGCGCTATGGCCATCTGTTGCAGGCGGACGGCCGAATCGTCGGCGTGCTGCTGGAGATCCGCCATTCCTCGACGCTCGACGGCGCGCCAGGGCCGCGCTGTTCGCTGTCGAGTTGGGGCGTCGATCCCGAATATCGGCCGTTTGCGCTGGTGTTGCAGCGTCGCGCGGTCGCCGACAAGGCGATGGCATACCTCAATCTCACCGCCGCGCCGCACACGTTCCGCGCCAATGAGGCTTTTGGCTTCCGCCGCTATTGCGAGGGGATTATTGTCGCGACGCCGCTCGCCTCGCGCGCAGCGCCCGGCGCGCGGCTCGTCGCATTTCGTCCCGATTCGGCGGACGCGGCGCAGTTGTCGCCCTGGGAACGGGCGATGCTCGCCGACCATGCGCGGCTCGGGCTAAAAATCTGGATCGGAATCGGCGCCGGGCCGACGACGCCGTTCGTCGTGAGATTGCGACCGCTGTGGCGCCATCTCGTCCCCTCGGCGCAGCTCATTTACGCGCGCAGCGAAGCCGATGTCGCGGCGTTCGCCCATCCGCTCGGGCTGCGGCTCGCCGCACTCGCTCGCTTGCGGCTGTTGGTCAGCGCCAACGGACCGGTCGCCGGGCTTGCCGGGCGCTACATCCCCGGCCGCGGCCCGCGCTATGTCCGTGGCCCTGCGACGCCCGCGACGACGGACACGGCTTACACGGAACTGGCGCTGCTGTAGCGGCGCCACCGGAGCGTTGGCCTCCAGGCCGACGTGTCGACACAAACACGTCGGCCTGGAGGCCGACGCTCCAATCGTTGGCGGCCTGTCGCAAACCCGATTAGACTCCTCCGCGACTCGCTTTCGAGGGCGCCCGCCTTGCCCGCCAATGTCTCTACCGTGCCCGCCGGGGCGCCGTTCCTGCCGACGCTGGCGCGCGCGCTTCTGTCGGGAGAGCTGGTTCCCGGCTTTCCCTCCGCCGACCCGCTCGATCTCGCGCGCGCCACCGTCTATCTGCCGACGCAACGCGCAGCGAGCGCGTTTGCGCGCGAACTCGTCAAGGCGAGTGGGAAGGCAACGCTCATCTTGCCGCGCATCGCCCCGCTCGGCGTGTTCGAGCCCTTGTCGCCGCCCGAGGCGGCAGACGAAGAGCCCGGTCTTGAAGACCGCCCGGCAGTCGGCGAGCTCGCGCGGCGGATGACGCTCGCCGAACTGATCCGAGCCTGGGGCCGCGCGCTTCAGGGCGCGATCCGCCACGTCGGGCCGGACGGCCGGCTGGTGTTCGACGTCCGCGAAGCGCCGCTGGTCGCGGGCACACCGGCTCAGGCCTTTGCGCTCGCCGCCGATCTTGCGGCGCTGATCGACGACATGATCATTGACGACGTGGCGCCGGCGAGGCTGGCGACTCTCGCGCCCGAGCCCTACGACCGTTATTGGGGCATAACCCTCGATTTCCTCAAGATCGCGTTCGACGCCTGGCCGAAATGGCTCGACGCGCAGGGGTTGGTCGACCGGGCCGCGCGCACGGCCGCCCGCGTCGACGAGGAGATCGCCGGCTTGGCGTCGGGCGCTTTTCGCGGGCCGGTCGTCATCGCCGGCTCGACGGGCGCCAATCGCGCCACCGCGCGTCTGATTGGCGCCATCGCCCGCGCCGCGAACGGCGCCGTCGTGCTGCCCGACCTCGACCTCGATCTCGACGACGCCTCGTTTGCGACCATCGGCCGGCCGGAAGCCGAGGCCGGGCCGACCGCCGGCCATCCGCAGGCGCTGCTGAGCCGTCTCATCGGCGTCATCGGCGTCGAACGGAGCGACATAAGACGGCTCGGCGATCTCCCGCCGCCGTTGCGCGCCCGCGCGCTGACGTTGAGCGAGGCGTTGCGCCCGGCAGACACGACTGCGCTGTGGCCGGAGCGCCGGGCGGCGATCGGCGCCGAGGCGATGCGCGAAGGGCTCGCGGGATTATCGCTCATCGTCGCCGAAAACGAGAACGAAGAGGCGCTGGCGCTGGCCGTGGCGATGCGCGAAGTCTTGGAGACGCCAGGGCGCACGGCGGCGCTGGTGACGCCGGAAGCGACGCTGGCGCGGCGCGTCGCCGCCGAACTCGCGCGCTGGGGCGTCGAGGTGGAGAATTCGACCGGGCGGATGTTCCGGGAGACGCGGACGGGCGCGCTGGCGCGGTTGGCGTTGGCCGCCGCGCGCGATTTTTCGCCCAAACCGCTGGCCGCCCTGCTCAACCACCCTCACGTCGGCTTCGGCGAAGCCGCACGAGTGTTCGAACTCGCGCTGTTGAGATCGACGCTGCCGGCGAGCGGCCTGGAAGACGTCGCGGCGGTCCTGGCCGCCGCCCGCAAGGCGCAGCAGGACGCACACGCCCACCGCGCGATCCGCGCCCTCGGCGAGACCGATTTTGTCGCCGCCGAGCAGGGGCTCGTGGCAATGAAAGCCGCACTGGCGCCGTTGCGGGAGCTCCCGCGCGAGGCGCCTCTCAAAAACTTCCTCGCGGCCCATCGCAAGACGCTGGTCGCGCTGACCCAGCCCTACGACCTGCTGACGACGCCCGAGGGCCAGGAGCTCGATGCGTGGTTCGAAGAATGGGCGCTTGCGGCGGGCGACGGCTTCGCCGTGGGCTTGAGCGACTATGCGCAGGTATTCGAGAGCGCGCTCGCCGGGCGGGCCGCCTCGCCCCCGAGCGGCGGCCATCCTCGGCTGAAAATACTCGGCCTGCTGGAAGCGCGTCTGCTGCGCTTCGACCTCGTGCTGCTCGGCGGGCTCGACGAGACGGTGTGGCCGCCGGCGGCGGAGACCGACCCGTTTCTCAACCGCGGCATGCGCGCCGAAATTGGCCTTTCCTCGCCCGAGCGGCGCATCGGTCAGACCGCGCACGATTTCGTCTCGGCGCTGGGGGCGCGCGAGGCGATCCTGTCGCGGGCCAAGAAACGGGGGGGATCGCCGACTGTCGCCTCGCGCTTCCTGCAACGCCTGGGCGCCGTCGCCGGCGAAGAGGAGATGGCGGCGCTGGCCACGCGTGGAGCGAAATGGCTCGAGTGGGCCCGCCAACTCGACCGCCCGGAGGCGACCCGCCCGAGCGCACGGCCCGAGCCGCGCCCGGCGCTGGATCTGCGGCCGACGCGGCTCAGCGTCACCCGCGTCGAGGCGCTGCGCCGCGACCCCTATTCGGTCTATGCCGAGAGCGTGCTCGGCCTGCAAACGCTGCCGCCCGTCGGCGCAGAAGCCGGACCACGCGAAATCGGCGTCGTCTGGCACGCGGCCCTGCAGGTCTTCGCCGAGGAGCCGGCCGAGCCGGACCTCGAACAGGCGCGCGCGACATTGCTGGATATCGCCGAGCGCGAATTCGCGGCGCTGCTCGCCGATCCCGCCTTCCGCGCGCTGAGCTGGCCGCGCATCGTCCAGGGCCTCGAAAAATTCGTGGAATTCGACGCGCAGCGGCGGGAGCTGGCCAAAGTGCTCTATTTCGAAGTCGCCGGCAAGCTCACGATGGCCATTCCCGGCGCGCCGAATTTCACGCTGACCGCGCGCGCCGACCGCATCGAGATCCTGCACAGCGGCGGCGCTGCAATCGTCGACTACAAGACCGGGACGCCGCCCAGCGACCGGGAAGTCGGCGTCGGCTTCGCGCCGCAATTGACATTGGAAGCGGCGATGCTGGCGCGCGGCGCTTTCGACAAGATCGGCCGCGAAGACGCCGAGTCGCTCATCTATTTCAAGCTCGGCGGCGCCGACGGCGGCGGCAAGCCGCGCGCCCTGAAACCGCCTGCGGGCGAAACGCTGGTCGGCCTCGTCGAGCGCCATTTCGCCGGGCTGCAATTGCTGATCTTCCAATTCGCTCAGCTCGAGACGCCCTATCTACCCCGCCCATTCCCCAAGTTTACCGGGCGCGGGTCGGACTACGACCATCTGGCGAGGGTGAAGGAATGGGCGGCGGCAGAGGACGAGGGGGGCGAGGGATGAGGAGGCTGCGCGCGAGCTTCGACGAAGCGCTTGGCGGCTGGGGATCCCCTCTCCCCGCTTGCGGGGAGAGGGTTAGGGTGAGGGGC
>Ga0302320_10005407_pt1 | contig 28687 bp, 23 predicted proteins | sample Bog_T0_3_FD_202130 | JGI IMG/M metagenome (GOLD analysis project Ga0302320, IMG submission 202130) | Peat permafrost microbial communities from Stordalen Mire near Abisko, Sweden - Bog_T0_3 | ecosystem: Environmental > Terrestrial > Soil > Wetlands > Peat | place: Sweden: Abisko, Stordalen Mire...
CGAAAATCGTCCAGCGTGAACCTTGAACCGGCCCTGAGCATGTGACCGGCCGCGAAGTGACACTTTGGAAAATAGGAATATAGGTGTCTGTCCCCCCCCTACTGGTTGATTCGTATCGCTTCACTGAATCGCAGAGTTTCATTCTGTGCCAGCCGCCACATCTGTATTCCCCGAAAGGGGAAAAACGTGAGTAGCCGTAGGTGAAACCTACGGAAAAAGCGCTGCCTCAATCATCATGTCCCGGCCATGAAGAGCCTGTGTGAAAACCTCCTCGTGCCCGCTGTAGCGGCGATCTCTGATCGCCGAAGTCGTTGATTCGAAAAGACGGCGGTCGGAGACCGCCGCTACAATTCGGGGTTTTCACACAAGCTCTGAAGGGGCCGAACGTTCGACCCCTTCAGGGTCGAAAGGAAGATTTTCGTGGACCTTCCGATCCGTGGGTTTCACCCACGGCTACTCACGTCCCTCCCCTGCAGGGAGGCCGGCCGGCTGGCGCGGAGCCGCATTTCAAGCTCCGCGGCTCTTCTCACCGACCCTGCCCAACGGCTGCGGACGTATAAGACAGGTCCTCGCTTCATTAGGTTGAAAGGACGGACGTGAATTCTCGTAAATTGCTTCAAAAAGCGCTTTCATCTCCAGCGAACCTTCGCTTCAGTGAGGTTTGTGCGCTGGCGCGCGCTTTCGGATTTCATCTTTCCAGGGTGAGCGGGAGCCATCACATCTTCGCTCACAAAGGTGTGCCGGAACTGGTAAATCTCCAGGACGTGGGAGGGAAGGCGAAGCCCTACCAAGTTAGACAGTTGCTCGACCTCGTGGAGAGGTATAATCTGTCTTTAGGCGGTGAGGAATGAAAGACTACCACATGAACGTTTTTTTCAGTGAAGAGGACGACGGATACATCGCCGACATCCCCGATCTTCCGCACTGCGCCGCTTTTGGCGAAACACCGGAGCAGGCGTTGGCGGAAGTTCTCAAGGCCAAGGCTGCCTGGCTCGACGCGGCCAAGGCGGAAGGCAAGCCCATCCCACCACCCACCTTCCGGCCCATCATCTATCAAGTCTCCAAAGTGCCCGCCTGATGGGATCGGGATAGGGGGGGCGGTCGCCCGCTCAACCCTCCCACACCACCGTACGTACGGGGCGCGTATACGGCGGTTCCGTGACTTGGGCCCGCAGGGGCCGGAGGTTCGATACACGTTTCGCCGAGGAGGCTTCGCCGCTCCCAGTTTCCTTTCGGGCTTCACCCAATCCGTCCCTGGGTAGCTCCGCCGAAGCGGATAGGCTGGCGCATGGCCGTTCTTGAGAAACACGCCCTACTATTCACGATCACGGTTCGGGCCTTCGTCCCAATGAATCGGGACGAATATGCCCTATGCTGACTTCTGCCGCAGGGTCAGGATGACTTGCATCACCCTCAGTCACGACTTCGTGACCTACGGCAGATCTCCCGAGGTAAGTTCGACCGCCTTCCGTGCATCGCCGCCGAATCTACGTTCTGCGTCTTTGATGGAAATGGGCTTCGCGAAACCGGGCCCGCTTGCCCGACGCTCACGCCTTATATTCGGTTTTTGTCCATCGGCTCGCACCTTTGCTCCACGCTTCCTTCAGACCCCGCCTCGCGGCGACGCCCTTGCGCTTCGCTAACCCTTCACCTCCATCAGGTTGGGTAGAGGACTTTCACCTCCAAGCTGTCAAACATGCTCGGCACACGTAAGTATTCCCCGGCAAAGACGGGGGGTCTCCTAAAGGAATTAGGGGTTAGTCATCAGTAAAGGCCCTCGGGAGCATGGCCTTTGCGACTGACAACTGACGGCTGACGACCAAAAACTGACAGCTGAAAGTTGAGAGCTGAAAGCTTCGTCGTCAGTCAACAGTTATCAGTAAGACCCACCAGCCATGCGCGGGTTCCGACTGCCAACCGAGGACCGACAACCGACAACTTCCTAGTGGTGTCCGTGCCCGTGCTCTTCGGGTCTAGAATGGCCCAGGCGTGCGGCATTACGCTCTCCTTCACTTCGAGCGATACGCTGATGCTGCTCAACCGGGCGTCCCCCGCCCCATCGTTGGGCTCCGTTGTATGGATGGACGTATTCGCCGCGATTGCCCCAGTTGCGGCCCCAGCGGGCATCGCCGATGTACAATTCATGACGGTCCCAGCCAAAGCGGGAGACGCCCCAGCCCCACGGCCGGAAGGCGAAACCCAGACCGACTCCAAATCCAAAACTAATGGCGCCGCCCACGTAGAATCCCGGCCGGGGCGCAAAATAAACAACTCCCGGATCATAAACGGGCACCACGACGTAGGCCGGATTCACCGGCATGATGGTGATGTAAGGTCCGCCGGACACGATCACCTGGGAATTGCCGCGCAAGTAGCCGTAATCACGCGCCCTTTTCCGCTGGCGCTGGACGGCGTCCATCACGTCCTGCTGCTGGGCCAGAAACGCGTTGCCCAACTCGGAGGTCCAGTTCATGTCTGAAGCCATCATCTCCAGCACCGAGGGGAACGGCAGCATGGCCTGCACGCTGGGATCCCAGGGCAGATGGTCAGAGGTGATGGCGCGGGCCAAATCGTCTCCGCGCAAATAGTGATGCTCATCCGCCCACTTTGCGGCGTCCTGAATCTGATCCGGATAGGTCGCCGCGGCAAGAACTTGGGCAATCAACGGGTCAGGGTAAAGGGCGATGCGGCTGACCAGCTTGTCCAGCTCCTCGGGTGGATAAGACGGCGGTCCCTGCGGCGGACCCTGGGCAGGAACAAGCCCGGGCATTCCTCCGGTGATGAACACAAACAGGAAAATCTTCAGGATGTTCCGTCGTAGACCTGCTGAATGTCGCACAGAGCCTCCTCTTGGCAATGAGCTAATGGCTTGCCCTATTTCCCGCCTGGGCATTTCGCCATGTCTTCCCTTTTCACTTTTCCAATAATTTCCACCATACACCGGACGGCCAATCAATGCAATCTGGTGGCGATGCAATGGCCGCCCGGCGCTTCCGCGCGAATCAAGTTCCCCAATTCAACACCTCAAGCGGTCGAAAACACCTGGACTCTCATCCACCTTTTAAGATGCCCATGAAGCAATAAACCGTTTGCCGGCACGGCTGCGCATCCCGCCAAGAGGAAGAATGATTTCACCGCAGAGGTGCGGAGGCGCAGAGGTTTCAAGACAGCTTCGGTTCGCCTCAGCGCCTCAGCGTCTCTGCGGTGAGTCTTTCCGATTGCACCGCTCCACTTTTGCCATTTGACCTTTGCCTTTTGACTTTTGACTTTCCCGCTGCCCGCTGAATCCCCTTGGTTCCCCGGGCGACTCACGGTAGAATCTGGGACCAATGACATCCTGGGAATGGAAATAGATGCATATCTTGGCTTTGCTGGCACTTTGGATTGATGCGGATCCGCTGATCGAACTCTGGCGCAGTTTTCAAACCGTTGCCCACCACGACGACTTGCTGCAGATATCATTCGCCATTCTGGGAACGGCGAGCGTATTGGCGGCCTTCTCGCGCCGTCAACGTCCGCATGTAAAAGCGGCGATTGTGATGTACGGCGTGGCGCTGATCCTAATGGTCCTTTCCGCCCTCCCAGCCTCACTCGGCTGGGACACCGCCACCAAGGCGCTGCACGCTGCGGGGCTGCTGCTGGTGGGCTTTGCCGTGGTCAAGCTCAGCAGCATTATCATTTTCGACGTTATCCTCTGCCTCACGCCCATCTCCCCGCCCCAGGTGGTGCGTGACGTCATCGTGTTCGCGGGTTACATGGGCGCGGGCATCTGGCTGCTATCACGCAACGGCGTCACGCTCTCAAGCCTGGTGGCCACGTCGGCGGTGATGACCGGAGTCATCGTATTCTCCCTGCAAGACAGCCTCTCGAATATTCTGGGCGGGCTGGTTCTGCAAATCGATGAGAGCTTCTCGGTGGGCGACTGGGTGAAAATTGAACAGACTTCCGGCAAGGTGAAGGAGATCACGTGGCGCCACGTGGCCATTGAGACGCGCAACTGGGACACCGTCATCATCCCCAACAGCGTGCTGATCAAATCGCAGGTGCTGATCCTGGGGCAGCGCAGCGGGCAGCCGGTTCAAACGCGCCGCTGGGTCTACTTCAACGTGGATTTTCGCGTGCCGCCCACCGAGGTGATCCAGGTGGTCACCGATGCGCTGCTGGCCGTGCCGGTTGAAGGTTCCGCCGTCGATCCTCCGCCCAACGTTGTCCTGATGGAATTGAAGGAGAGCTACTTCTCCTACGCGGCCCGCTACTGGCTGACCGACCTTGCCAAGGACGATCCCACCGATTCGCTGGTACGCTGCCGCGTCTACTTTGCCCTGCAGCGCGCGGGCATTCCGCTTTCCGTTCCCGCCATCACCGCCTTTGTGGAATCGCACGACCAGGAGCGTGCCAAGCTGCACCACGAACACGAGATCGCGCAGCGCCTGGGCGCACTGAACCTGGCCCAGGTGGAACTGTTCCGAGAAATGAACGATGATGAGCGGCGCAAGCTGGCGGAGCGGCTAAGTTACGCCCCGTTTATGAAGGGAGAGCTGATGACCCGCCAGGGCGCCGAAGCCCACTGGCTCTATATTCTCACCAAGGGCTCGGGCGAAGTGGTGGTCTCAACCGACGCGGGCATCCATAAGACGGTGGCCATTCTGCACGCGGGTGACTTTTTTGGTGAAATGTCGCTGCTCACGGGCGAGCCTCGCAGCGCATCTTTGAAAGCGCTCGAGGATTCGGAGTGTTACCGCCTGGATCGCCAGGCGTTTGCAGACATCCTGCATGGACGGCCGGAAATCGCGCATTACCTTTCGGAATTGCTGGCGCGAAGGAAAGTGGAAATCGAAGCGGTACGACACGATCTGGACGCCGCCGCCCGCGAAGCAATGATGCAGGGCCAGCAGGAGAGCATCTTCGCCAAGATTCACAAGCTCTTCGGACTCACTCTCGCTCCACCGAAGAACGAGGGATGATTTGTAGCGTGGGTGTCCTCACCCGCGCTGAATCGAATTCTCGTACCCCTATTCAACATGGATGGTGGAATGTTACTCACGCGCGGGTGGGGACACCCGCGCTACAACGCCCCGCTTACTTGCACCGATCGCAAACACCGCCGGCTTCAACACGAACGGCACTGATGCGGAATTGCTGCTCGCGCTCAATCTGGCCTTTCAATTTCTCGAACAACGAACTTTCAAATTCCTGGATGCGCCCGCACTTCAAGCAGGCCAGGTGGATGTGGTCGCGCGTGGTCTTGGCTTCGTAGTAGTGCTTGCCGCCCTCAAGGTGCATGAGATCCAGCTCATCCACCAACCCGTACCGCTTCAGCATGGCAAGGGTTCGATAGACGGTAACCTTGTTGATGGTGGGATCCTGATCCTTGGCGCGCTGCCAGAGAGCAATGGCGTCAAGGTGGCCATCAGCCCCCTGAATAATCTGCACCAATAGGCGGCGCTGGTGCGTCATGCGCACCCCGCGCGAAACCAGCTCCTGCTCAAGAGGACGACGCGTCACGCGCCCTTCAGGTTCCATACTCTCCTCGCTGCCATCGAAGATCGGCTCCCCCATAGTTTGGCGATGCAGGTAGAACCTGTCAACGATATTCCCTGCCTCGGGCGCCATTTCCCGCCGGGCAGCCAAATCCCATTGGGAGTCGAGCGCGGCCGTGGTATAAATTCGGCGAGGAATAATTCCAATGAACGCAGGAAAAGGTTTTGCCGATCGATATCTCACACCCGAGGAGATCAGCGCGGTGGTGCAGGAGGGGCTGGCCACGCTCACCGTGGATGGCAAGCGCGTGCTGGTGATCATCCCCGATGGCACGCGCACCATGCCCATGCCGCTGATGTATGACCTGCTGGAGGCCCATCTTGCGCCCCGCGTTGCGAAGCTCGATTACCTGGTGGCGCTGGGCACCCACCCCCTCATGGATGACTCGCACCTCAGCAAACTGGTGGGTCGCACCGTTACCAACGGCGTTTGCGGCAAGAGCAACATTTTCAATCATCACTGGGAAGACCCGGAAACCTTTGTGACCGTGGGCACGATACCCGCCGATGAAATCGCCGAATTTACGGGCGGATTGCTGAAGCAGGATGTTCCCGTCCAACTGAACAAGCTGATCCACGACTACGACCAGATCATCATCTGCGGCCCCGTCTTCCCGCATGAAGTGGCTGGCTTTTCCGGCGGCACCAAGTACTTCTTTCCGGGCATCGCCGGCGCGGAGATCATCAACCTTACGCACTGGTTCGGCGCGTTGGTGACCAATTTTAAGATCATCGGTGCTGGTTACACACCCATCCGCGCCATCATTGATCGCGCCGCCGGAATGATTCCAACTCCCTCGGCGTGCTTTGCCCTGGTGGTGAAGCATGATGGCCTTGCGGGCATCTATTTCGGCACGCCCCAGGAGGCGTGGAAATCCGCCTCAGCCCTCTCTGCCCAGAAGCACATCATCTACGTGGATACGCCCTTCAAGCGGGTTCTCTCCATCATGCCGACCCTCTATGACGATGTGTGGACCGCGGGCAAGGGCATGTACAAGCTGGAGCCCGCCATTGCCGACGGCGGCGAGGTGGTGATCTTCGCTCCCCACATCACAGAGATCAGCTACACGCACGGCGCAATGCTGGAGGAGATTGGCTACCATTGCCGCGACTACATCCTGGGGCAGTGGGACAAATTCAAGAAGTATCCGGGCGGAATCCTGGCGCACTCGGCCCATGTGAAAGGTTTGGGGACCTACGATGCGGCAACGGGAATCGAGACGCCGCGCATCCAGGTGACCCTGGCGACGGGAATCTCCGAAGAGCGCTGCCACCGGGTTAACCTGGGATACCTGGACCCCGCCAGCATTCGTCGGGAAGAGTGGGAAGGCCGCGAGGCTGAAGGCGTGCTGGTGGTGCCACGCGCGGGTGAGATGCTGTACCGAGTACGGTAATTGGATGAGGTGACACAGCCACGCCTGGCTTTGGAGGGAAAGGCACAGGCAGGAGTGCCTGTGCCACATCCGCTCATCCTTGTTCATCCGCCGAAGGCCCGTAGAGAGCCGGCACAGGAATGTCATTGAGCCGCAGATAGACTCCCAATTGGGCGCGGTGGTGGATCATGTGATTCATCACCATGCCTCGCAGCACCGCAATGCGCGGCATGGAGAAGATGGTCTTGCCGCCCGCCAGCAGACTCCACGTTTCCATCAGTTGGGCGTCACTTGCCGCTGCCAGGCTGGCGCGGGCGGTGACGACGTCGCGATCAAAGTGCTCCAGCAGATCCTGGCGGGAGTTGATCTCAGGTGGCTTGTAGGCCTCCCCGCCCACTGGCGCATAGTCAAACGACGACTTATTCATGGTATCGATCATCCAGCTGGGAAAGAGAGCCAAATGCACGGCCAGTTGCTTTAGAGGCATCGATTTGGCGTGGGGTTTATAGTCAAACTTATCGTCGGGCACCCGCTCCAACGTCTTTCGGGTTCCCGCCATCTCCTGGTCGAACTCCGGTAACAAAGCTGCACTTAAAGCCATAGTTTCCTCCACAAAATTGAAGTTGTAACCCGCCCCGATTGCTGTCAACTGCCTGGGTTAGTGAGCGAAAGAATAGGCGAATAAAAAGCGAATGTCAAGCGATTTCGAAGGCCCCTTCAATTTGCAATCGGCCCCACCTCTGGCGCCACCCATCCGCACTATCATGAGTCTTGCACTCGTTCCATCAAAGAAAGGTTCACACAGAGGGCACGGAGATCGGCTCACAGAGCGCACAGAGAAGACCCGGGTATTCTCCGTGTCCTCCGTGACCCGTTGATTTTATCTCTGTGAACTCTGTGTGAAACGCTCTGAAGCCGTTCGTCAGAACGGGAAGGGTGGCGGATTTTGTGGCAGATTCAAGCATGCTAACGCGCTAAATCCAATCGAGCGCGCCGTACTTCCACAGCCAGATGTACCCGACAATCAGGATGCCGAGAAACACGGCCATCTCCACCAGCCCGTAAGGCATAAGCGCCTGATACTGCACGGCCCAGGGATAGAGGAACACGGTCTCCACGTCAAAGACCACAAAGAGGATGGCCACCACATAGAACCGCACCGTGTAGCGATGGCGCGAGTCGGATTCCGGCGTGATGCCGCACTCATAAGGCATCACCTTCTCCGCCGTGGGGCGAAAGGTGGGGCGAATGTACTTGAAGATCCAAAGGGTGACAGGGGCGAAAAGCGCGGCGATTACCGCGATGATAACGATCGGTCCGTAGGAATTCAGCACGGGTAAGACTCCTCCATTACGAAGGCGGAATCATAACACAGATTTCCCCCCGGCTCTATTTCGTATCGCCTTCTGCCTGCCGAATCACCGCGCCGAACTTCGCTTGAGAAATTGCGTCCTGCTCCGCCAAACCCTTAATGTGCCGCAGCACGCGCAGGTGAATTCGGTGGATGATGGCGTCGGACCAGACCTGCCAGTAGTCGGCAGGCCACAAGTGGTGCTGGTACCAGGTGGTGCCTTCCAGGCGCGTTCCCCCACCCGGCAGCGCGGTTAATTGGAACTGCCCCTGCCGTGATACCAGGAAGCCGTGGAGATGCGCGGGATGAATCTCCTTGTAGAGCGTCCACTCCTGCATCGGCGGTGGATTGTCGGTGACGGAAAAGCGCAGCAGGCGGGGCTCATCCCAGACGGTGATGGGTTCAACAAAAGGCCCGGTGGTGAACTCACAATGGCGGACGGCTCCCGGCCCGTGCCCCACGATGGTCGCACGCACCGGGTAGGCGATGCCCAAACGAAACAGAGCATCAGTGGGCGGAGGGATTTCCGCAAAGGTCACCACCTGCTTCCAAACCACTTCCGGCGGGGCGTTGACGTCAATCGAAGTTCTGACCGCAAAGAGGGGGGCGTCCACCTTCGCCGCGTGTTCAAACCCCATAAAACCAGGAACAAAGAGCAGCAGGCCGATCATCATTGCCGGCGCCGACTGCATGTTGGGCGGGCGGCGCTGAATTACATAGCCCAGGGCTCCACCGAGCGCCGCAATGGGAAGGGCGAGGGGCAACGCCATCATCAGGCAGATGACGCCTTCGAATGCCAGCAGAAATAGTGCCCCGCCAAGGAAGAACGTGGTGGCGCAGGCCACTCCCAGGCACCCGGCAAGATTGCGCGGGGCCCGGTAGCCGTAGATCAGGGCGGAAAGAAGCCCCAGGCAGAATGGCAGCGCCACAAACAACCCCCAGCCGTATTGCTGCAGGATGGAGGTGGCAAAGTAGGTGGCGGCGGCGCAGATGGGAACGGAAAAGACGGCAGCAACGGCGGCACTGCCCCAGGAGTTGTCGGGAATCAGGCGGTCAAGAAAGCGATGGAGATGCCCGTGGGCGCGAACCGTTGGGTCGGCGGGCGTCTCGCGGGGGGGAAGTAGGCTGAGAATCAGGAAAAAGACGAGATTCAGAATGGGGAGAAAGAACAATACTGCCAGCCACAAAGGCAGGCCAATCGAACGCAGGCGGAGCACCGTCAGGACCACGCCGGCAGCGATGAAGGGCAAGGCCACCGCCACCATGGTCAGGAGGAACTCCGCATCATTGCGCGGCAGGGAGGTAATCCGCAGGGCTTGCGCGGGCGAAATCCAGTAGTTGAAAACGCCAAAGGGGCGATGGAATACCGAACTTGCCACCAGGCGGTCCAGGTTGTGCTTCACCGCGAATCCGAGAATCCCGATCAATGCGTAAGGGACCCGCCCGATCTCACCCTTCCCCCACCAAGTAGCAATCCTTGTGCTGGTCATCCGGCCCTCCCATTATCGCCGCTGGCTAAGGCTTGAGTTTACTTCCGTTTTGCCGTTGAAGTGCCCCTTGGAGTTACATTTTGTCCCAGAAAGTAAGCGAGATGTGGCAATAATGCATTCCGCTATTTCTGTATAAACAGAACTTACTGTATTAACAATCACGTCGTCAAGGTTTTTTTGCGGGTGCAGCAAGAATTTCGACTGATGAGCCCCTTTTCCCGATACTCAGGTCAGGCTACCGGGCATTCGGTGAATAATTGAAGTCCAAGTTCGAAGTGACAGGCAGCGGCGCGGACGACTTCAAGGTAAGGCGTTCGGGGGAGAGGTCGAAATACGTATGCACGCCATTGGCAATCAACTGCAAGTGGTGCTTCCCCGCCGCAATCTTTGCGAGGTTCAGGGTGTATTGGCTTCCGGACAGACTGTCCGAAACGATCTTTCCATCCAACTTCAACGTGTAGCTGCGGGGAGCGGTGCCGAGGTAGCTCCAGGTTAAAGACAATTGCCTCTCCCTGACCACCGCGGGCATCGCGGGCCCCGAGAGCGCCAGCACTGTAATGTCGGGGGTTTCGCCTCGATAGAGCGAAATCAGCGCCTTGGTGAGGTTCATGTAGTAATAACCCCAGCCGCCACAGCCCCGGAAGCCGCAGCCATCGAGCTTCGTAGGCTCAAGATCGTCGCTGAGGTCCAGGTTGTATTCGTCACCAAAAACCTTCTGCTTCACGCCAGGCCCCATGCCCTTGTCATCGGGCTGCCCGGCAAATTCGTTCCACTGGTGAATCTGAATAAATTTGGGTCGGCTTTCAAACGCCACTTTCCAACTCTCAAGATAGGGGGCGCCGTGATCCCTTCCCACCGCATGGGGATCAAGCCAACCCTGCCGCGTCTTGAGAAGAGCTTCCGTGAAACCGAAGGGAAAGCAGGAGGGCGTCACCACCGTCTCCTCGGCCGCGCCATCGCGATGGGTCACCGCCTGCCGAATGGTTCCATCCATCCACGACCAGTAGCCGCACTGATCCACATGCGAGTCATCAAGCTGCGTGCCCATCCAACGCACGGTCCAGCGCGGGGCGGAGACTTGATCGGTATATTTCGCGAGGTCGGCGCACGTCTTGCCGGAGGTGTGCACGTTGGCTCCCCACCAGGGCAGCAGCATCAGCGGCTTGCCATCGACTTCGAGCAACTGACTTTTGTATTCGGGGTTATCCAGGAATGTCTTGTCGGCCCACTCGATGACCTTGTTGAGCCTCGCGATTCCAATCGGAATCGTCGCCGCGCTCTTGAAGAGCGGCATCATGAAGACCAGCTTGGGCGGGTGCTTCCCTTCCCGTTCGAGCTGATGATAGGTCTTGAAGATCAGCTCCGTGGTCTGCTCGGCTTCGGCGGTCGAGTCGCGATGCTCCTCCCACTGCGGCTTCGCAATCAGGAAGTTCGTCCAGTCGAGCAGCAGCCAATCGATGCCCAGGTACTCAAACCACTCCTCGTGCTTCTTGAGGATATTCACGTCAAAGGAGCTGTACTTCCCCAGGATGGGAATCGCCTCCGCCGTGCCGTTGTAAAGTCCGATGGAACCGGAAGCCTCGACCGGGCTCCAATTGATGTTGTGGGGTGTGAAGAAGGATTCGTATTGCAGGCCGATCAGCGTGCGGGGAGAATTTGTTGCGGCGGCCCGCGCTTGCCCGTTCGCCGGGGGATTTTGCGCCGCAGGTTTTGCGGGGCTACTTGCCCTTCCGATTCCGAGGGAAGCAGCCATTGTCAGCAGAACGCACGCGATTGTCTTTGTATGTGTGGTCATCCCGCGTCCCTTCCCAGCTCACTTCAAATTTACGCGATGCCTAAAGCAATTTATCCCACACAGATCGGTGCACTGTCATTCTGAGCGCAGCGAAGAATCCCGCTCTGCTGCTTAGGGTAAAATTCACGAAGAATCTGGCCCTGGACATTTCGCTTGTCCAGACTGCTATGCCGCGCGCCCGTACCATCCATCACTCAGGTCCATCCAGTCACGATTCACCGATTCAATCAGAGCAATCTTCTTGGCGCGTGTCCACCCTTTGATCTGCTTTTCCCGGCTGATGGCCACCCGGACGTCATTGAAGACCTCGAAATAGACCAGCCGATTTACATTGTAGCGTGCGGTAAATCCTTCATGAACTTTCATGCGGTGCTGCCAAACCCTGCGCTCAAGGTTGTTGGTTATGCCTGTGTACAAAGTGCGAGAGGCGCTGGCCAGGATATAGACGTAGTATGTCTTCATCTCTTGAACACCACCGTTTCGTATGGTCGCAACAGTCTAAAAGCCGCAAATCCCATGGCGAGATCCGTCGCGCAGTTTACCATAAGTGGCAGAGCGAGATTCTTCGCTGCGCTCAGAATGACAGTGCAGGCTCAGGTTGGCGGTGAAGGTTCGGGATGGCAGCGGAAGCTCAGGATGACGGTGCGGATGAATTGCGCCCCCACCTACAAACCACCCAAGCATTGCAACAGTAATCAGTCGTTTTGAAAATCAAGATTAATCCTGGTGGGAAGTGCGGCCCTGGATCAGGTCCACGACGTGCGGTAGTAAATCCAGAATGCTCTCGATGGACTCGCGCGCGCCCCGGGGGCTTCCGGGCAGGTTGACAATCAGCTTCCCCTTGCGCACGCCGACGATGCCGCGTGAAAGCACGGCGCGCCGCGTTTTCTTAATGCCCTCGGCTCGCATCAATTCGGAAAGCCCGGGGATCTCTTTCTCGATCACCGCACGCGTGGCTTCTGGAGTCACATCGCGAGGGCCCACGCCCGTGCCGCCGGAAGTCACGACAATGTCGCATTCATCCGCGTCGGTCAGGGCTTCAAGCTTTTGTCGAATGGAAATCAAATCATCGGGCAGGACTTCAATCGCGGCCACATGCCATCCCGCCGCCACCAGCGAATCGCGAACCGCAGGCCCAGAAAGGTCCACGCGCTCCCCGCGCGAAACGGCGTCACTCAAAACGAGAATCTTGGCACGAAGCATCGTAGGTTACAGGGGACAGGTCACAGGTTATAGGGTTGAAAAAAGTGTGAAGGGTAAAGGTTAAGGGGTAAGAGGCCAATACGGTTCGCCCTTTATCCTTCACCATTCATACTTCATCCTTTTTCTCACCCCGCCTCATGATTGGACTCGTCCAGGATGCGCAGGCCTTCCATCATCAGGCCCTGAGTGGACATGGTGGTGGTACGCTCGGGGGAATTTTTCTGGAAGTCCACTTCCCAGTCGCCATCCACCCAGGTGAGGACTTTGAACACCGCGGCGTCGCCCCGCAAATCGCCGCAAACGGCGTGGGTGACAGCGCCATCGGTGAAATAGATGGTGCAGGTGTCGGGGCCGGAGCGCAGCATCAGCGCGCAGGTTTTGCGCCCCTGCTCAAGAGTCTGCATCCAGTCAATCAGGCTGATTTCCGAAAGCTTGCCCTTGATGCCCGCGCCGCCGCCCTGTTTTTCCATGCGCTGCTGGAGCAAGCGCGCCGTGATGCGCCGCGCCTGCTGATAAAGGTCGCGGGAAAAAAAAGGTTTGACGAAGTAGTCCTCCACGCCCTCCAGCACCATGCGCAGGCGCTCATCAATCTCCTGCTGGGAGGCGAGAAAGACGAAGGGAATATTCTGCGTCTCTTTGCGCGCACGCAGCTTGTCAAACAGCGCGCGGCCGTCCATCACCGGCATCGTGTAGTCGGAAATGATCAGATCTGGGTGGGTCTCAATCGTCTTCATCAAGGCATCGGCGCCATCCACGGCGGTAATGATCTCGCCGCACTTCTCCAGGCTCTGGCACATGAGCTGGAGAATGGTGGGGTTGTCATCGACGATGAGAATTTTGAGGTTTGACGACACTCGAAAGCCTTTCAGAAGGTGTCAGGTGCGAAAAGAAAGGGTAAAGGCTGAAGGGTAAAGGTTAAACCGGTCCGTCCTTCATCCTTTACACTTCACCCTTTAACCTTTCATCCTACACCTGACACCTTGTTTCGACACCTTGCCTTGCTACTTCGCTCCACCCTTTTTGGCGCGATAAACTCCGCTGCGGCCGCCGCTTTTTTCCAGCAAGCGCAGGTCGGAAATCTCGATGCCGTGGTCAGCCGCCTTGCACATATCGTAGACCGTTAACGCCGCCACAGCCGCCGCGGTGAGGGCCTCCATTTCAACTCCCGTGGGGCCGGTCGTGCGCACTGAGGATGTTATCTCCACGCCATTCTTACAGAAATTTGCCTGAACATCAATATGACTCAGCAGCAGAGGGTGGCAAAGCGGAATCAGGTCAGCCGTTCGTTTGGCTGCGGCAATTCCCGCCACACGCGCAATCTCCAGCGGATTGCCCTTTGGGTTGCGCCGCGCCGCCCGCAGTGCGGCCGCGCTCATCTTCACCCGCACACTCGCCACCGCCTCCCGCGCCGTCGCAGGCTTGGAGGAAACGTCCACCATCTGGACGCGCCCGGCGGAATCGTAGTGGCTTAGCTTCTTAACCATTTTGGATTACCTGTATTCGATTGTCGAGCCGCCAAACTGCGAAAACCGAAAGTCGCAATTCAGATCGATTTTCCAGTGTCGATTTTCGAGTTTCGCTAAATACGCTCGTCACTGTGTTTTCACCATCACATCCACCCAATCCCCCGCTGCCAGATCGGTCTGCTCCGGGTGGGCAATGATGAAGCAGTTGGCCGCAGCCACGCCAACCAAGTCGCCCGAACCCTGCCATGCCACCGTGGTCACCACCGGCTCGCCCAAGGAGCTCTCCACGCGCGCCGGCAGGAAGGCCGTCAATGCGGTGCGCTGGTGCAGGGGCTTCGCGAGGCGCGCCCGCAGGAAAAGCGGCGGCTTAAACCCCTCGCCTGCCAGAAGCGCAATCGCCGGACGGGCAAACAACGCGAAAGTCACAAAGGTGGAAATGGGATTGCCCGGCAGGCCGAAAAAGAATTTGCCGGCGGCACGTCCAAACACCACGGGCTTTCCGGGCCGCAGCGCCACACTTTGAAAATAGAACTCCGCGCCCAAATCGGCAAGCACTTGCTCCACAAAATCGTATTTTCCCACGGAAACTCCGCCCGTCAGCACCAACAGGTCAGACTCCAGGCCCTGCTGAATCAATGTGCGCAAGGCTTCCTGCCGGTCAGGCGCGATCTGAAGGCAGCGCGGAATGCCGCCCGCCGCTTCCACCTGGGCAGAGAGCGCGGTGGCATTGCTGTTGCGAATCTGGAACCACTCCGGGCGCGTGTCCACTGGAACAAGTTCATCGCCGGTGGGAAGAATGGCAACGACCGGGCGGGCAAACACCGGCACCTGTGACTTCCCCACCGTGGCCAACAGCCCCAACTCACTCGCCCCAAGCCGCCGACCGCGAGGCAAAACGCAGGCGCCGGAAATTGCTTCACTTCCCCGCTGAACCACGTTCTCACCGGAGTGGACCGTCCGTTGAATAGTAATAACGTCGCCCTGAGTTTCCGTGTACTCCACCATCACTACAGCGTCCGCGCCCTCCGGCAGCGGCCCACCGGTCATGATGGAGACGCACTCGCCCACGGCAACCGTTCCGTCAAAGTGGCCACCGGCGCGAACTTCACCGCGCAAGCGCAACTGTGTAGGCGGCGACGCCACGTCCGCAGCGCGGACGGCAAAGCCATCACGAGTAGAACGATGAAAGGGGGGATAATCACGGTCCGCGGCAACATCCTGAGCCAGGACCCGTCCGCGCGCCCCAGTAAGGGGCACAACTTCCACGCGTGGCGCAAGGTTCGCCCCAGCCAGCTTTTCTTTTACGGTAGTGAGTGCCTGAGTGAAGGAAAGCATGAAATTTTGGATTTTGGATTTTCGATTTTAGATTGAGGTCAGAGCAGCTCACCCCGACTCTAATCCAAAATCCAAATTCTAAAATCCAAAATTACTGACTACGGCCGAGCCACCACCGACTGATCCAGCCAAACACAGTGTTCCCGTTCCGGGCCGGTTGAGACCATGGCAATTTTTACTCCCACCTGGTCGGCCAGGAACTTCAGGTAATCCTGGGCGCGCTCCGGCAATTGCGAAACATCCTTGCTGCCGTAGGTGGGCTTCTGCCAGCCGGGAACGGTGCGCAAATGCACCTTCATCTGATCAAGGCTCTCGATCTCCGGGGGAAAATCCTTAAACCGCTTGCCCTTGTACTCATACTCCACACCCACGGGAATTTCCGGCAGCGGGTCAAGAATATCCAGCTTGGTGATGATCAGCGAACTCAGGTTGTTGATGCGGGCGCTATAGCGGGCAACCGGAACGTCAAACCATCCGCAGCGCCGTGGGCGGCCGGTGACTGCGCCGTATTCGCCGCCGCGCTCACGAATCTTCTCACCCTCCGCTCCCGAGGCTTCCGTGGGGAACGGACCGCTGCCCACCCGCGTGGCATAGGCCTTGGAGACTCCAATGGCGGAACTGATGCGTGTGGGTCCAACGCCAGTGCCCGTGCAGGCGCCGCCCGCCGTGGAATTGGAGGAGGTCACAAACGGATAAGTGCCGTGGTCAAGGTCCAGCATGGTGCCCTGCGCGCCCTCAAACAGCACGCGCTTGCCGTGGTCCATCTCCGCGTTGAGATAGACCGACGTATCGGTAAGGTAGGGCAGAACGCCTTCGCCCATCTTCAGGCATTGATCCGCCATGGCTTCGGGATCCAGCGGAGCGGCGTTGTAAAGCGCGCCGTCAATTTGATTCCTCAGCTTGACGATGGCGATGACCTTTTCGCGGAACAGCGCCGGGTCGCGCAAGTCGCACGCGCGCAGGCCGCGGCGTCCGGCCTTGTCTTCGTACGAGGGCCCGATGCCCTTGGTGGTGGTGCCGATCTTCCCCTCGCCCCGCGCGGCTTCCGCCGCAACTTCGTGGGCGCGGTGATAGGGCAGAATCAAATGCGCGCGGTCGCTAACCTTCAGCCGTTTCCCCACCACCGCGCCGGCTTCTTCCAACCGGCCAATTTCCTTCTGCAAGGCTTCCGGGTCAAGCACCACTCCGTTGCCAATGGCAGCCATCTTATCCGGGCGAATGATTCCCGTAGGCAGGAGTTGGAGAACATACTTTTGGCTCCTAACAAACACCGTGTGCCCGGCGTTGGCGCCACCTTGGTAACGGGCGACGATGTCAAAATGCTCTGCCAGGACATCCACCACCTTGCCCTTGCCTTCATCCCCCCACTGAACACCCACCACCACAACATTCGTAGACATGCTTGCCTGCTCTTCCCTTGGACGCAATTGCGCCTTGATTATTGATGTCCGCCCGGTTCCGTTTAAGACAGGAGTAAGAAAAGGATCTGCCGAACAAACAAGCGGCTTCGCAGACGGGCACTACCCGCTGCGAAGCCCTGGCGTTTCCCTGAAGCTATTATCCTGCGCCGGATCCGGCGGGGCGGTCCACCCAGTATCCCTCAACCGGGCGAACTCAATTTTCTAGAATAACACGATGCAGCCGCATTCCACCCGGCAAGAATGCCATGGCAGAAACGGCCGCACCGGATTCCCCAATTCCCTCGCGACACCTCAGAGAACTGGATTGCCCTTAGGCGAGGTGTTTATCCAGTAATTTGCTGAGCGTATCCTTGGGGGCGGTGCCCACCAATTGCTCCTGAATCTGCCCGCCTTTGAAGAGCAGAATCGTGGGGATGCTGCGAATTCCATAGCGGCTGGCGACCGCAATATTATCATCCACGTTCAGCTTGCCCACTTTGGCGCGACCGGCGAATTCCGTCGCCACCGCGTCCACCGTGGGAGACATCATCCGGCAAGGCGCGCACCACGTGGCCCAAAAATCCACCAGAACGGGCTGCGTTGAATTGAGCACATCCTGCTCAAAGTTCTGATCGCTAAACTCCAATGTATGACTTCCTGCCATTCTTAAAGTCCTCCGGGGTTGGGTAATCTTCGAAACGTACAACTTCCAAATCGATCAAGCTTTGGCCTTCTTCATGGCCTCGTAAATTTGCGAATACGCCCGGGCCGAAGCGGTCCAGGAGTAATCTTTCTTCATGCCGTTTTGTATCAACTGCGGCCACACCTCAGGATTATGGTAGGCGTTGAGGGCGGCATTAATCGTGCTCAGCAGGGCCTGGGCCGAATAATCGTGAAACTTAAAGCCCGTGCCCGATTTTCCATCAAATTGCTGGATGGTGTCGTCCAAGCCGCCGGTGGCCCGCACGATGGGCACGGCGCCATACTTGAGGCTGTAAATCTGGTTCAGGCCGCAAGGCTCGTACTTTGAGGGCATCAGGAACATGTCCGACCCAGCTTCAATCTGGTGGGCCAGGCCGTTGTCAAACCCGATCCTCACCAGGAACTTATCCGGGTGCTTCGCCGCCATCGTGCGGAACAACTCTTCGTGCCCCGGCTCGCCCGTGCCCAGCGCCACGATGTAGACGTCCAGCGACGCCAACTGCTCCGCAATGGCGCCAATCAGGTCAAACCCCTTTTGCGAGGCAAACCGCGAAACGATGCCGATCACGGGGCGGCCCGGAACCGGCGAACGTGCGCCCATCTTCTGCAGCAGGTCAAGCTTGCAGAGGGCCTTCCCGCTCAGGTCTTCCGGAGTGTAGTTCGCCGCCAGGTACTTGTCTTTGGCGGGATTCCACTCCTCATAATCCACACCATTCACAATGCCCCGCAGGTGGTCCGCGCGAGCATAGAGCACACCTTCCAGGCCGTAGCCGAACTCGGGCGTCTGGATCTCCTCCGCATACTTGTGGCTGACGGTGGTGATGAAGTCCGAGAAGATGATGCCTCCCTTGAGGAGGTTTACCATTCCATAATACTCCAGCGCATCCACGGTAAACAGCCCGGCGTGCAGGGAGATCTGCGGCAGCAGGTGCGGCAGGAACAGCCCCTGGTATCCCAGGTTGTGCAGCGTAAACATGATCGAGGAGTGGACAAAGTACGGATCACCCCGATAGAGATTACGCAGATAGATGGGCACCAGCGCCGTCTGCCAATCGTGGCAATGGATGATGTCCGGAGCGGTGGCACCGTGCTTCAGAAGCTCGAGCGCCGCCATGGAAAACGCCGCAAACCGATGCGCATTGTCCGGATAGTCTTCACCCGCGTGCTGGTAAAGGCCGTCGCGGTCAAACAGCTCGGGGCAATCGATCAGGTAGGTCTGCACCCCGTTCGCTTTACCGCCATCCTGCACCGCGGCGAATTTGTATCCCGTGCCCAGCGGCAACGTCAAACTCTGCGCATGCGGTAGGGGGGGGCCCTGCGGGGTAACTCGATAACGCGGCAGAATGACTTCCACGTCGTGCCCGAGCGCCGCCAGCGCCTTGGGCAACGCTCCCACCACGTCTGCCAACCCGCCGGTTTTGGAAAACGGGACGCCTTCTGAAGCGACGAAAGCAACTTTCACGCCGCATCTCCTTTCGGGAGAATCCAGAGACCAAACTTCGTTACGTTAGAGGATGCCCCCGGCAAAGTCAAGGGACCCCATTATGGACCTAGTTTGGTACTTAATTGGGGAGACAATTTTGGATTTTCTATTTTGGATTTTGGATTCGCACGCGGCCATTTTAGATCTTCGATTTTAGATTTTAGATTGTCACCCAACCGTTTTGGATTGCGTTAAAGCAATGAATTCATGCCTCGGTCAGCGCCTTCCTGAATGTAGGGTCATCCCTCCCACACAATGTGAATTGCCTTGGGCATCATAAAGTGGTCTTATTGAGCGGTTAGCAATCGGCGATGCGGTTTCACATGAGGTGCTTTCGCAAATGACGGAGCCGGGGCTTAAGAACGATGGGGGTTGGCCGTCTGGGAAGCTGCGCCTGACATTACTCATCAGTTTCGGCGGGCTCATGGCCCTGATGGTCATCGCGGGCCTGGATGCTCTTCGTCTCGCACGCCAGATGCATGCGCAGGAAGAAGAGCTTCGCCAAACCTTCCTGGCCCATAGCCAGCCCCTCCTGGTGCTTTCATCGTCAATCTATGTTTACAACGATCGGATCCAGAATTACTTGCTGAGCCAGGACCCGCAAACCGACGGGCTCACTTCCCAGGAAATCTCGCGGCTTACGGCAGAGATTAACTCGACAGTTCAGAACTATCCCGAAGATTGTCAGCCGGAAGAGCGGGCGCTGAGGGAAAGCCTCATTCAGTTGTTCATCGATCAACAGGCCAGGTTGAACCCGGTCTTTTCTTGGAGCCGGGAAGAGCGGCACCGGCAGGCTTGGCGTTTCCTTGATGAAGAAGTGCTGCCCCAACGGTCGCGCATCCAGGAAGCATCGGAAAGAATCGCACTTTGGAATAGTCAACAACTCGGCGCCACTGACCGGCAGATGTTTCAAAGTTTTTCAAAGTTGCAAGCGCGGCAAACCGGGTTGCTGGCAATGGTTCTTACCTCGGGACTGGTTCTGTCTCTCGTCAGCATCCTTTATCTTCTTCGTCTGGGGGAGGAGGCAAACCAGCGCTATCTGGAACTTGCTCAGAGCCGCACCCAGCTTGAGGACTTGTCGGCACAGCTTGTCGATGCCCAGGAAACCGAGCGGCGGTCGATCTCCCGTGAACTTCATGATGAGGTCGGGCAGTCCCTTGGGGCATTGTTGGTGGAGGTTGGGCGATTGGCGGGGTCCCTGCCTTCTGACAATATCCAGACCAGGGATCATATCGACAAAATCAAATCGGTGGCGGAGACGGCGGTCGAAACCGTCCGCAATATGGCCCTGCTGCTGCGGCCTTCCATGCTGGATGACCTCGGCTTGATTCCCGCCCTGGAGTGGCAGGGCCGCGAAGTCTCGCGCCGCAGTGAAATGGAAGTGGAGGTTCAAGCCCGGGACGTTTCAGAGAAGATTCCAGATGAATACAAAATCTGCATCTACCGAATCGTCCAGGAAGCGCTGAACAACGCCGCGCGTCACAGCGCCGCCAGCAATGCCAGGGTCACCGTTGAACAGGCGGCAGGCAAGATTCTGATCTCTATTGTTGACGACGGCCGCGGCTTCGATCCGCAAAGGGTTCGCGGCCTTGGCATTTTGGGAATGGAGGAGCGGGTGCGGCGCCTGGGGGGAATTCTCACGCTGGACTCAAAGCCCGGCAGCGGCACAACTCTGAAGGCAGAGTTTCCGCTTCCCCGCTCTTAATTGATGACCACCATGAATACGATTCGAATTTTACTCGCCGATGACCACAAGCTGATGCGCGCCGGCCTTCGCCTGGTGGTTGACCAACAGCCTGATTTAACGGTTGTTGGCGAAGCTGACGATGGCAGGCAGGCGGTGGAATTGGCCACGTCCTTGAAACCAAACGTTGTGGTGATGGATATCGGCATGCCCAACCTGAATGGAATTGAAGCCGCCCGTCAGATCCGGGAGGTTTGCCCGGATGCGGCCGTAGTGATGTTGAGCATGCATTCCGATGAAGGTTACGTGCTGCGGGCGCTCAGCGCCGGGGCTCGCGCTTACTTGCTGAAGGACTCCGCCACCACCGATCTTGTGACGGCCATTCACGCCGTGGTGGAGGGGAAATCATTTTTCAGTCCCGCTGTCAGCAGGGTTTTGTTGCAGGATTACATGCGCAAGCTTCAGCGCAGCGGCGCCGAGGATTCCTATGACCTGCTGAGTCCTCGCGAGCGCGAGGTCCTTCAGTTGGTGGCAGAGGGTAAATCCAACAAGGAAGTCGCCAGCCTCCTGAACTTGAGCGTCTTCACGGTGGAAACGCACCGGGCAAAGATTATGCAGAAGCTGAATCTGAAGGGCGTGCCGGAATTGATCTTGTATGCGGTGCGCAAGGGAATCATTTCGTAATATCCAGTAGCTCTGCCCCTGACTGACGATGCCGCTACTCGTTGAGTTCACGACGAGGGGGCTGGGGTCGGAGCCTTAGCTACTCTTACTTGGGAATTGCTGCAGGGCATCGGAACTCGGGGAATGCCTCTTCCGATCAGCCTCCAGAGACATTTACGTGCTGTAGTGTGTCATTCGGGCGGGGGGCGCTAGTGAGGTTTCAATTTCTTCGCGTTGTAGCTTCCTTTCTGCTGGTGCTTTTGGGCGGCGCTGTCTCGCTGTTCAGCATTGCTGTGGCGTTTGGTTGGGACCGCGGCCCACTTTCAGTTGTCGGCACGACCATCACAATCCTTGGGCTCAGCCTCATGTTTGGCGGCTACTGGCTGGTCAGGAACATGGATGTCGGGCCGCTCGCTGCTGCTTGTGTGAAAGTGGCGCTCGGCTTTGGCGGCATGTTTCTTGTGGTCGGGCTGATTGCGGTACTCATTCTGGGAACAATCACCCCCATGCCAACAGGATATTTCCTAGCTGTGGGTTGCCTCTGTATCGTCGCATTCTACAAATTCCGCGCATACACAGGGGACCATTAGGCTCGCGAAAAGAGGGTATGGCAAGCCATGCTCCTATAACGGGAAGGGAAGAGCTTCCACTCTTCCCCTTCCCTTACGCAGCGCCAGTTACGCGGCGATAAACAGGGTGTTCCCCTGGCGATTCACCAGCAGCAGCCGATCTTTTCCCGCCTTGCGAACGGCTCGGTCAAAGTCGGTGACGTTGGTCACAGCCTGGTGGTTGACTTCCTGGATCACATCACCCTGCCGCAATCCCGAGTCGGCCACAGGGCTTGAGGGATTGATGTCCGTCACAACGACGCCCTTGGTATTGGCAGGCAAACCCAACTGCTGAACTGCCTCATCCGTAACGTTCCCCACTGAAACCCCTTCCAGAGCCCCTTCAGGATTTGGCGTCTCAAGGCTGGCCCGTTCCTGTTCGGTGGGCAGCACGCCCAACTTCACCGCCATATCTTGTTTGCCTCCGTTGCGCAACACCTTCAGGCTTACCGTGGATCCAGGAGGCATCATGGAGATGGTCATGCGCAATTGATTGCTGTCCGCGATCGGTTTGCCATTCAATTCCACAATGATGTCTCCCTTTTGCAGGCCGCTTTTTTCCGCCGGGCTGCCGGAGCTGACATCGCCCACCAGGGCGCCGTGCGGTTCAGCCTCACCAAACGCCTTGGCCAGTTCGGGGCTGACTTCCTGAATGGAAACGCCGATGTACGCCCGCGTCACCTTGCCATTTTTCACGATCTGGTCCATCACATTCCGGGCCAGGTTGGCCGGAACAGCAAATCCCACACCCTGGCTTCCGCCAGACCCGTGAGAGAGAATCGCGGTGTTGATGCCGATCAGTTCGCCGCGGTCATTCACCAGCGCTCCACCCGAGTTTCCCGGATTAATCGGCGCATCGGTTTGGATAAAATCCTCGTAATCTTCAATGCCCATGTTGGTTCGACCCAGGGCGCTCACGATCCCTGAAGTCACCGTTTCCCCCACACCAAAGGGATCGCCAATGGCCAGGACCAGATCGCCCACTTGCATTTTGGCGGAGTCACCCAGCGTGATTGACGGCAGGTTGGTTGCGTCTATTTTGAGCACGGCAACATCGGTCCTTGGGTCCGTGCCGACCACGCGAGCTTGATACTCGTGCTTGTCAGACGTCGTTACTGAAATTTCGGTTGCTCCCTCCACCACGTGGTTGTTGGTGAGGATATAACCATTGGGGCTGACGATGACGCCAGAGCCGAGGCTGTGCTCGCGGCCCTGCTCCGGAGCGTGGTGCCGGGAATTACCTCCGAAAAACTGCCGGAAGAGCGGGTCCATGGGCATCCCCTCGGGCATCTGCCCGGAAGCTTCATCCGAGGGTTTGACCACTTTGGAAGTGGAGACATTCACAACTTCCGGCAGCACCTGCCTGACGATCGGTGCGAAACTATTCCTGCTGGGACCCTCGTTCGGGTCTGCAAGCTTCAGCGCCGCGGGCTCATTGGCCGTCTGCACGTCGCCGCGAAGGCGCGTGACTCCAAAGCCGGCGGCAACCATCAGTCCTAAAGCTGTCGCGGCCGCGATTCCCCCCATGCGCCCTTTGAATCGTTGTATGTTCATGTACCCTCCGTTTTGCAATTTTCCATGCCAACATCGCGGCAGGTTCGTCCACCGCATTGCTGATCCATTCGTTCAGATGCCAGGGCGAGAGGCCACGCCTATCACGACGACTTGGTATTCACGCTACCGGCGAATGGGTATGCCGCAAGTGCAGAACGACGAAATACGGATAACCTTTGAGGGTAATAGACTTGTAGCGCGGGTGTCCCCACCCGCGCCTCTGTGGTCAGCCATTCTCAACGTGATTGCACAAGACAATCGCGTCCTCGCGCGGGTGGGGACACGCTACAGAGCCCCAAGCATGGTAGCCGCGGGCAGCGCCTTCCTGCCCGTTCAATGGCTACTTTTCCGGGAAAAATCAACTTCCGTTGGGCGAACTGAGAAGAGATGCGGGTCACTACGTGGGGGATCAGTGAATAGAACATTGATGCGCAGGATTCACAGGATTTCTTGCCTTCCTTGCCGGAATTATCCTGTTCATCCTGTTCATCGATGTTTGTTCTGTCGCATGGCTTAGGGGCATGGTTGCCCCCGGCAGGAGCTACGCAATATACGGAGTATGAGCAAACGAACCGGAAATCACCGAATTTTGCGCCCCGGAACGCGGCAAAGTGCAAATAGAAACTCATTCCGCACTCAAAATCACGCATTGATCACGGAAAAGTCGCCTATTTGACGAATAATTCGCCCAATTTGATCGAGCCCATGGCGACAATTTGCCGCCCTCTTCGGTTAGCCGCCCGGGCCGTTTGCTGCCGGCGGGGCGTTTCCACATGGGATTGCCCAATCCCCTGCCCCGGCGGCGGCGAAACGGCAGATTTTTCTTGACAAAAGCTAGCCTCTGGTGTAGGCTTTTAACGGGACACGGGACACGGGACACGGGACACGGGACACGGGACACGGGACACGAGACACGGGACTCGGGACTCGGGACTCGGGACACGAGACACGGGACTCGGGACTCGGGACACGAGACACGGGACACGAGACACGGGACTCGGGGTCAGGGGTTAGGGATCAGGGATTGGCAGGGGGGCCGGCATTCGAATTTCTTGCTTCTCGCTTCTAGGAGCCTGTCGGAGATAGATTTTACGTGCCGTCGAGGTAGGGGTGAAAATTAGGGCGAGGCGGGGCATGTTATTATTGACAGAATGAGCAATAGTTGTAAGATAAGGTTATGGGCAAAAGGTTTAGGAGTTGTGATTTGAATCAAGCGTACTTGCTCCCTCCGTCGTTGCAGGATTGGCTGCCGGAGGGCCACCTGGCGCGGTTTGTGGCGGAGGTGGTGGAGGCCTTAGACCTGGCGGCGATCTACGCGAAATACGAAGAAGGTGATGGGCGAGGGCTGTCGGCGTACGATCCGCGGATGATGGTGCGGGTACTGATTTACGGCTACTGCCGGGGGGTGGCGAGTTCGCGGCGGATCGAGCGGGCAACTTACGAGGACGTGGGGTTCCGCTACTTGGCGGCCGACCAGCATCCGGACCACGACACGATCGCGGCGTTCCGGCAGGAGCAGTTGACGCCCTTGGCGCAGTTGTTCGTGCAGGTGTTGCAGTTGTGCCAGCGGGCGGGGCTGGTGAAGCTGGGACACGTGGCGCTGGACGGGACGAAGATCAAGGCCCACGCCTCGAAGCATAAAGCGATGAGCTACGGGCGGATGGAGAAGGCGGAGAAGGAATTAGCGGCGGAAGTGCAGGCGCTGCTGGCCGAGGCGGCGCGGGTGGACGCGGAGGAAGACGGGAAATACGGGAAGGGTAAGCGGGGCGACGAACTGCCGAAGGAACTGGCGCGGCGGGAGAGCCGGTTAGAAAAGATTCGGGAGGCGAAGGCGGCGCTGGAGCAAGAGGCGAAAGAGGCGGCGGAAAAGAAACAGGCGGAGGTCGAGGCGCAATTAAAGGAGCGGGAGAAGCAGGAACGCGAACGAGGACGGAAGTTCGGGGGGCGGCCGCCGCAGGCGCCGGACGCGGCAGAGGCGAAACCGGAGCCGCAAGCGCAACGGAATTTTACCGACCCGGAATCGCGGATCATGAAGGACGGAGCGACAAAAGAATTTGTGCAAGCCTATAACGCCCAGGCGGCGGTGGACAGTCACGCGCAAGTGATTGTGGGGGCAGCGGTGACGCAGGAAGGCAACGACAAGAAGCAGTTGGTGCCGATGCTGAAGGAAGTGAAAGTGCAGATGGGCATCCCGCCGCAGCGAGCGACGGCGGACAACGGTTATTTCAGCGAGCCCAACCTCACGGATGCGCAGTTGCGGGAGATCGAACTGTTCGTCGCGCCGGACCGGCAGAAGCACGGCGAGAAACGGCCCACCACGACGGGGCCTCCGCCCCCCGACGCCAGCGTGGCCGAGCAGATGCGGCACAAGCTGCGGACGGCAGAAGGACAGGCGGTTTATAAATTGCGCAAGGCGGTGGTGGAACCGGTCTTTGGACAGATCAAAGAGGCGCGCGGGTTTCGGAGATTCCTGCTGCGCGGGTTGGCCAAGGTGCAGGCGGAATGGCAGATGATCTGCGCCACCCACAACCTGCTGAAACTCTTCCGCTCCGGAGGGAGCCTCCAAAGGGCTTGAAAGCGCTGGCCCAACCGACTCCCTTCCTCTCCGGTACCGTCGGACCAGCTTCAAACGTCCAACATCCGGTTCGCGGAGCACGAGAGTCGGCAAAAAGTGAGATCGTGGGGCCTTATCTCCGACGGGCTCCTAGCTCCTAGCTTCTAAATCCTACCCCTTAGTTTTGGACAATAAGTCGCGAAAACGGCGGGGTGGGGGAACAAAAATTATTAATTTTAACGACCAAAGCCGGAATGTGTATGAAAACAAAGGAAACGCGGACAATTTGCCACCCAAATCGTCGGATATTGTCTGCAAGATGACACGAATCGTCGGACATTTTTGACCGAAACGACATGAATCGTCCGACATTTTAGGCCCAAGTGAATCGAAAATGCGGACAAAATACACAAAGTGTCACGAACTGAACGCCGATCAAAATGTCACTTTCCCAAGACGCCTTGCCCGTCCGAACGCATTAGCGGCAGCGGCCCAGACATGAAGGAGTGCGGACCTCAAGTCCGCCAGAGGTGCCTAAATCCTAGCTCCTAAATCCTAGATCCTGCTTTGAAAATGAAGGTGCATCCGGCGATATCTATGAAAACACAAGGCAATGAAAATTTGGCGTGCACAAAAGGGGATGGCTCCGGGCAATCCAGAGGTGAGAATTCTAACTTCGGGTTTCGAGTTTCGAGCTTCGAGACAACGTGACGTGATTTGTAGCGTCGATCTCCGATCGACGACGGCGGTCGGAGACCGCCGCTACAGCCAAATGCGCGATGACTTATGTCGCTCCGTACAGCTTCCAGATCCTAAATCCTAGATCCTGACTTCTGAATCCTGAATCCTAAATCCTAGATCCTAACTCCTAGCTCCTGCTCTATCGTGTTATGCTCCAAGCGCACAAACAAGACGGAGAATTTAAAATCCAAAATCGCAAATCCAAAACCGCCCACCGCCCCAAACTCGGCCAGCACTTCCTGCATGAGCCGCGCTACCGGAACAAGATCATGGAGGAGCTCGACCTGAAGCCGGACGACGTGGTGATCGAGATCGGTCCCGGGCGGGGCGCCATGACCGGGCTGCTGGCCGCGCGCGCCCGCAAAGTGGTGGCCGTGGAGGTGGATCGGGAGCTGGCCCAACAACTGGAAGCGGATTTCCGGGAGAAACCCAGCGTCCAAATCATCCTCGCCGACGTTCTGCGAGTCGATTTTGCTGCTCTTTGCCGCCAAGAAGGCGTGACGCAGGCCGTTGTTTTCGGCAATCTGCCCTATTACATCACCTCGCCGATCCTCCATCACCTGTTCGAGCAGCGGGAGTCCATCCGGTCCATGGGACTGCTGATGCAACGCGAGGTGGCCGAGCGCCTGACCGCCGAACCGGGAACCCGCGACTACGCCTACCTGAGCATCGCCACGCAGGTCTTCTCCCAGCCGCGCATCGCCGTGGCCGTCCCCCCCGGAGCGTTCTCCCCCGCCCCCAAGGTGCAATCGTCACTGGTGACTTTCCGCATGAAGGCCAAATTCGAACAGTGGTCGCAGGAGAAAGGCGATGAATTCCTGGAGTTTGTGAAGCGGTGCTTTGCCCAGAAAAGGAAGAACCTGCTGAACAACCTGGGAGGAATCTACCTGCGGACGAACCTGGTGGAGGCGCTGGAAGCGGCTGGGAAGCCATCCACTCTGCGCGCGGAAGAGCTTTCTCTGGAAGAATTTGCCGCTGTATTTGAAAGTCTTACACGAAATACTTAGGGCCAGAGACGTAGAGGCGGCTTTACGCCGCCAGAAGCTTAACAACTGCGAAATCACTCCAAGGCCAGATGGCGGCGTAAAGCCGCCGTTACCCTCCCAGGACTCGAAACCCGAGCGAACCCCGGCCCCCAACTAGAACAATTTGCCCGTATATTTCTTATAAAGTGCAATGATTTCCGGATTCTTCGGGTCCAGCTGGTAAGCCGTGGCAATCTCCTTAACTGCTTCAGGATAATGGGTTTCGTCCAGCAGGAGTGAGCCCAGATTGGCATGCGCCATGGCGTACTTGGGGTCCAAGCGAACCGCTTCGCGATACTCCGCCTCAGCGCCGGTGATGTCATTGGTGCGGTTCAGCAGAACGCCCAACTGGTTGTGGAAGTAGGCGTTGTCAGGTTCCTGGCGGATGGCTTCGCGCGTCTCACGCATGCCGCCGGCATAGTCTCCGGTTGCCTCCAGGGCGCCAGCGAGTAAGAAGTGGGCATTGGAGTTCCCCGGGTCAAGGCGAATCGCCTCGCGATATTCCCTGGCTGCCTCGGGCATCTTCTGCTGCACGGCCAGGATGAGCCCGTTGATGTAGTGCGGCTCCGGGCTGTTGGGATTGATGCGTAAGGCGTTCTGAATCTCCTCCGTGCCGCCGGCCAGATCTCCTTTGCTGGCAAGGGCATAGCCCAAATTGGAATGGGCCACCACGGAATCGGGCTGCAAGCGCAGCGCTTGCCGGTATTCAAAGATGGCGCC
>Ga0302320_10005408_pt1 | contig 28683 bp, 25 predicted proteins | sample Bog_T0_3_FD_202130 | JGI IMG/M metagenome (GOLD analysis project Ga0302320, IMG submission 202130) | Peat permafrost microbial communities from Stordalen Mire near Abisko, Sweden - Bog_T0_3 | ecosystem: Environmental > Terrestrial > Soil > Wetlands > Peat | place: Sweden: Abisko, Stordalen Mire...
CGTGCCGACGTAGAGCACCATCAGCACGATCAGCACGACGCCGGCGGCCTTGCTCGTGATGTCGTTGATGAAGAGGAAGCTCGCGACGTGCGAGTGCGTCAGCTGGTTGCAGTTGGCCTTGCCGATCGCCGTGCTCGTGGTGTCGTGGGCCACCTTCAGCGCAGCGCCGCAGATGTGCTTCTTCAGGTCCGTCCGCAGCATGTAGACGAGCGAGATGAAGACCGGGATCTGCAGCACCAGCGGCAGGCAGGAGGCCAGCGGGTTGACGCCGGCCTCCTTGTAGTACTTCATCGTCTCTTCCTGCTGGCGCTTCTTGTCGTCGGGGTAGCGCTGCTTGATCTTCGCGAGCTCGGGCGCGTGCGCGCGCAGCTGCGCCATCCCCTTGAACTGCCTGACCGTGAGCGGCAAAGTAACAGTCCGCACAAGCAGCGTCAGGCCGATGATCGACCAGCCCCAGCTCCCCCCGACCACGCTGTGGATCGCGACCAGGATCGCCTGGAAGAACGAGATCAGAGGCCCGAAGGCGCTCTCAATTACGTTGGCAAGGATCATCGGCGTGTAGCTCTCAGCCCCGCTGCGCGTTGGCCCGCCCGTGACGGAACAGGCGCTGTGCGCTCACCGGATCCAGACCGCCGTGGCTGAACGGGTTGCAGCGCAGCAGCCGCCAACCGGCGAGCACGAGTCCGCGAAGTATGCCGAACTCGCGGATCGCCTGTATCGCGTAGTCCGAGCAGCTCGGGGCGTAGCGGCAGCGCGGTCCCAGCAGCGGCGAGATCAGGCGCTGATAGACCCGCAACGGAGCGACCGCCAATTCGCGCGCCAGCGATCTCACGATGCCACCGGCGCCTTCGCCACCAGCTCCGCGAGCGCGGCATCCACGCCGTCGAGTCCCGCCGTCTCACCCAATTCGCGGGCCGGGGCACGAGCAACGAGAACGATGTCGTGGCCTGCCGGCAGGGCCTGCGCCTGACGCGCACACGCCTCACGCAGCAGGCGCTTCACCTGGTTACGCTCGACCGCTCCGCCCACCCTGCGCCCGACGGAGAACCCCACGCGCGGCGGCTCGTCGCCCCCGCGCGGAAAGGCGTACAGGACGAGGTAGCGGTTCGCCACGGACCGTCCCTGGCGATAGACGCGATCAAACTCCGCGCTGCGCGACAGTCGCCCGGTCCGGCGGGCAGCGACGCCGTGGTCCGGCTCGGCCACGGCTCAGACCGTCAGGCGCTTGCGGCCCTTGGCGCGGCGGCGCTTCAGCGTGAGCTTGCCTGCCCGCGTCTGCATCCGCGCACGGAAGCCGTGCGCGCGGGCGCGCTTACGCTTCTTGGGCTGGTAGGTGCGCTTCATGACCGGACGGCCGAGTATAGCGGCGGCCCGGCCGTTTTTCTCGCCAAATGCGCCCTGCTCGCCGGGAGCGGCCCAGGCCCTTGGTATATTCGCCGCCCCGGGGCAGCGAAGTGCAATCCCCTCTAAACGCGTCATCAAGCCCTCACACGGAGGATCCCGCACGTCGTGACCCCAGAGCTCGATCACGTCTGGCAGCAGATCCAGGGGGCACTGCTCGAGAGCGTCGGCGAGCGGACCTACGGGCTCTGGCTTGCACCGCTGCGCTGCGTCTCGCTCGATGGCGACACGCTCGTGCTCGACGGCCCGCCCGAGGTCTCCGCCTGGGCCTCGGAGCGACTCGCGGGAGCGCTCGCGAGCGCCGCTGCCTCGGTGCTCGGGCCGGAGGTCGCCGTCTCGATCGCCGGCCAGGGCGCGCCGGCCACCCCCGCCGCGCGCACGCGTGGCGCCGCGGCACAGGCGCGCCTGAACCCCAAGTACACCTTCGAGCAGTTCGTCATCGGCCCGTCCAATCGCCTCGCCCACGCGGCAGCGCTCTCGGTCGCCGAGATGCCCTCCCAGGCCTACAACCCTCTCTTCATCTACGGCCCGCCGGGACTGGGCAAGACGCACCTGCTGCACTCCGTGGGGAACTACGTCAATGCCTTCGGTGGCGGCCTCTCGGTCCGCTATGCGACGGCGGAGGAGTTCACGAACGCCTTCCTCAACGCGCTGGTCACGCGCAACCTCGATGAGTTCAAGTCGCGCTTCCGCGGCGTCGACGTCCTGCTGATCGACGACGTCCAGTTCCTCGAGCGCAAGGCGCGCAGCGAGGAGGAGCTCTTTCATACCTTCAACGCGCTCTATGACGCCGGCAGCCAGCTCGTGATCACCTCCGACCGCCTTCCCGGCGACCTTGGCGACCTCGAGGATCGCCTGCGCGAGCGCTTTGCCGCGGGACTGGTGACCGATATCGAACGGCCTGACCGAGCCACGCGCCTCGCGGTCCTGCGCAAGCGTGCAGCACACGACGGCGTCGAGATCACCGACGAAGCGCTCGAGTTGGTGGCGGCGCGGGTCACCAGCAACGTGCGGGCGCTCGAGGGCGTGCTGATTCGCCTAGTCGCCTACGGCTCGCTCACGCGGCGCCCGCTTGACCATGCGCTGGTCGGCGAAGTGCTCGAGCGCCTCGGTGTCGGTCTGGGCTCGCAGATAGCGCCATCGATCGCCGCCGTCCAGGGCGTGACCTGCGCGCACTTCGGGTTGACCCACGCCGAGCTCCTCTCGCGCTCGCGGGCGGAGCGCCTGGTCTGGCCCCGCCAGGCGGCCATGTACCTCTGCAAGGAGCTCACGCCGCACTCGCTGCCGACGATCGCCCGCGCCTTCGATGGCCGCGATCACACCACCGTCCTTCATGCCTGCAAGCGCGTCGCGGCGCATATCGCGACCTCGCCGCCGGCCTACAGCGACATCGAAGCGCTCACCGCGGCCCTGACCGTTCCCGCCTGAGCGCCGTTGCCCACACGCTTGCCCACAGGCTGCACACCCACATTGTCCCCGGCGCCTGCGAGCATTGACCGCAGCACACATCTTCACAGCCACTACGACTACCAACATGAAAGTCAGCCTTAGCCGATGCATCTAAAGCTTTCCACCGCTGATCTCCTCGAGGAGCTCCAAACAGCCGCACGCGTGGCCTCCACTCGCAGCGCGGTGCAGGCTCTGTCCGGAGTGCAGTTGCACGCCGACGATGGCCACTGCGAGCTGCGTGCGACCGATATGGAGGTCGGCCTTCGCCTGCCGCTGAGCGCGGCCGTACAGGCCCCCGGCGATGTTGTGCTGCCGGCACGGCTGCTGCTCGACATCATTCGCTCGCTGTCGGGCCCCGAGGTCTCGCTCGAGTTGCGCGCCGCGGAGCAGGACGTCGAGATCATCTCCGCCGGATCGACCTTTCGCCTGCGCACGCTGCGCAACGAGGACTTCCCGCACCTACCAGCCGCGGCTGGCGAGGGGGCTGTCACACTCGCCGCGCCGCCCTTCATCGCCACCGTGGCGCAGGTCTCCCGCGCGGCGTCGCGCGACGACACCCGGCCGGTGCTGACGGGCATCCTCGTCTCGGCCAGCGACCACGAGTTGCGGATGGTGGCGACGGACTCCTACCGGTTGAGTGTCAAGACGACGCGGCTGAGCGAGCCGCTCGCAGCGCCGCTGGAGGCCAACGTGCCGGCGCGCGCGCTGGCGGAGGTGGTTCGCATCGCGCAGCAGAGCGGGGCCGAGGCGATCGTGATCAACCGCACCGAGAACCAGATCGTGTTCACGATCGGTGGCGCCGTGCTCTCCTCGCGCCTGATCGACGGGCAGTTCCCCAACTACCAGCTGCTCCTGCCGGACACCGCCGACCACGAGCTGCGAATCGACCGCGAGGAGCTCGCCGGCGTGGTGCGACGCGTCAGTCTGCTCGCGCAGAAGAACGCGCCGCTGCGGCTCTCCTTCTCCGAGGGCGAGCTGGTGATCTCCGCGCAGACACCCGACGTCGGCGAGGCCCGCGAGTCGCTACCCGTCCCGTTCACCGGCGAGGCGTTCGAGATCGGGTTCAACGCTGACTTTCTGCGTGACGGCCTGGAGAGCCTCGAGTCGTCGGATGTCGTCATCAAGCTGACCAGCTCGCTGCGGCCGGGATTGATCGAGTCGGCTGACGACAGCGAATTTGTTTACCTTGTAATGCCAATTCGCCTGAACGCTTGAGACGCGATGCGCATCGAGCGCATCGCCCTGCGCGACTTCCGCTCCTATGAGGGCGTGGAGTTGGCCCTCGGGCCAGGTCTGACGATCGTCTACGGCGCCAACGGAGCCGGCAAGACGAACCTGCTCGAAGCGCTCTACTTCGGCTGCACGGCCCGGTCGTTTCGAACCGCCAATGAGCGCAACCTCGCTCGCTTCGGGTCGGGCGCGACGCGCGTCGTGGTCTCGGGCAGCGACGGCGACGGCCCGCACGAGCTGGCGGTCGGGTTCGTACCGGGGGAACTCAAGCGCCTGACCAGCGACGGAGCGCCGGTGGAACGCCTCGCCGACGTCGCGCACCGCCCGCTGGTGAGCGTCTTCTCACCCGACCGCCTGGAGCTGATCAAAGGGCAGCCGGGCCTGCGGCGGGCGCATCTGGACCAGTTCGTCGCCGGACTGTGGCCGTCGCGCGCCGGCACGCGACGCACCTACCACGAGGCCCTCGCCCAGCGCAACGCGCTGCTCGGCCGCGTGCGCGCCGGTCGCTCCCCGAGTGACGCGCTGAGCTCCTGGAACCTGGCGCTCGCGCAGGCGGGTGTCGCGCTCAGCGCCGACCGTGCGGCGGCCGCGGGGCGCATCGAGGACGCCTTCGCCAGCCACGCCGCTGCGCTCGGGCTCAGCGGCGCCGCCAGCGTGAGCTACCGCGCGCGCTCGTCGGCACAGAGCGCCGAGCAGCTGGCGGCGGAGATCGCCGAGCGCCTCGACACCGACCTCTCCCGCGGCTATACGACGCACGGCCCCCACCGCGACGAGCTGGTGTTCGCACGCGACGGACGTGAGCTGCGCGCGTTCGGATCCCAGGGGGAGCAGCGCCTCGCGCTGCTGGCGCTGCTGCTGGCCGAACGCGACGCGCTGGCCAGCGAACGCGACCGCCCGCCGCTGATGCTGCTCGACGACGTGATGAGCGAGCTGGACGTCGTGCGGCGCGAGCGGCTGGCCGGAGCGCTGCGGCGCGGCGGTGGCCAGAGCGTGGTGACAGCGACCGAGCTCGAGCACGTGCCCGGATGGGACGCCGACGACGTGATGCGGATCGAGGTGCCCTGAGACGCCGGGCGCCACGACCGCTGGCGAAGGCGCTCGAGGCCTTCACGGCGGGTCTCGAGCCGACGACGGTGCTGGCCGGCGTGCAGGCCGTATGGGCGCTCAGCGTGGGCGAGGCGGTCGCGGCGCACTGCACTCCGGTTGGCGAGCGAGCGGGCGTGCTCGAGGTGGCGTGCGACGAGTCCGTCTGGGCCGCCGAGCTCGAGTTGATGGGCCCCGAGGTCGTCGATCGCCTGACCACGTCGCTCGGGCGTCCGGCGATCACCGCGCTGCGCTGCCGGACCGACCCGGGGAGAAGCCGTTTTTAGGCTGATTAGCAGGCTTTTTAGGGTCTGGTCTCGGGGCTTCCCGACACCCCCCTGTGCTATTGTTCTGTAGACGAAGCACAAGCGCCCCGGAGCGGCCCAGCAAGGACGCCGACCGGGGCTTTGCCACGTAATTGAGGATCTTTGCCTGACCGCAAGAAACGCAGCGCTGCCGACTATGACGCCCAGGACATCACCGTTCTCGAAGGACTCGAAGCAGTCCGGCTGCGACCGGGCATGTATATCGGCTCGACCGGCGAGCGCGGCCTGCACCACCTTGTCTACGAGGTCGTAGACAACTCCGTCGACGAGGCGCTGGCCGGCTTCGCCGCCGCCGTCGACGTCACGATCCACTCCGACAACTCGGTCACGGTCAGCGACGACGGGCGCGGCATCCCGGTCGCCGTGATGGAGAAGGAGGGGCGTCCGGCCCTGGAGGTCGTGCTGACGGTCCTGCACTCCGGCGGCAAGTTCGGCGAGGGCGAGGGCTACAAGGTCTCGGGCGGGCTGCACGGCGTCGGTGTGTCGGTCGTCAACGCGCTCTCGGAGCGCCTGGTTGCCGAGATCCGCCGCGACGGGTTCACCTGGACGCAGGAGTACGCACGCGGCGCGCCGCAGGGGCCGCTCGTGCAGGGCGCGGCACTGCCCAAGGGCGCCGCGACCGGCACGACGATCACCTTTCACCCCGACCCGGAGATCTTCGAGACCGTCGAGTTCACGATGCACACGCTCGAGGAGCGCCTGCGCGAGACAGCCTTCCTCACGCGCGGCCTGCGGATCACACTGGTCGACGAGCGCGGCGCCGGCGAGCGGGCCGAGTTCTGCTACCAGGGCGGGATCGAGGACTTCGTTCGCTTCCTCAACCAGAACAAGGAGCCGGTCGGCAAGAAGGTCATCTACTTCTCCGGCGAGAGCGACGAGGGTGCGGTCGAAGTCGCCATGCAGTGGAACTCCTCCTATCAGGAGTCGATCTTCTCCTTCGCCAACAACATCAACACGCACGAGGGCGGCAGCCATCTCACGGGCTTTCGCTCGGCGCTGACGCGGACGGTCAACAAATACGCCAACGACCACGGCATGCTGCGCGAGAAGGACGACAACCTGGCCGGCGAGGACGTGCGCGAGGGGCTGACGGCCGTCATCTCGGCCAAGCTGCGCGACCCGCAGTTCGAAGGCCAGACGAAGACCAAGCTCGGCAACCCGGGCATGGCCGGCTTTGTCGAGTCGATCGTCAACGCGGGTCTATCCGAGTTCCTGGAGGAGAACCCGACCGAGGCACGCGCCGCGATCAGCAAGGCGATCTCAGCCGCCCGCGCACGCGAGGCGGCGCGCAAAGCGCGCGACCTGACGCGGCGCAAGTCCGCGCTCGAGAACACACACCTGCCGGGCAAGCTAGCCGACTGCTCGGTCAAGGATCCCTCGCTCGCCGAGCTGTTTGTGGTCGAGGGCGACTCCGCCGGCGGCTCGGCCAAGCAGGGCCGCGACCGCAACACCCAGGCGGTGCTGCCGCTGCGGGGCAAGATCCTCAACGTCGAGAAGAGCCGGATCGACAAGGTGCTCGCGAACACCGAGATCCAGGCGCTGATCACCGCGATCGGGACCGGCGTGCGCGAGGAGTTCAACCTCGAGAACGCGCGCTACCACAAGATCATCCTGATGTGCGACGCCGACGTCGACGGGGCGCACATCCGCACGCTGATCCTGACGCTGTTGTTCCGCGAGATGCAGGAGCTGATCGAGGCCGGCTACGTCTACATCGCCAAGCCGCCGCTCTACAAGATCAAGCAGGGCCGCCGCGAGCGCTACATCGAGCGGGAGTCCGAGCTGGAGGAGATCCTGGTCTACGACAAGCTCGAGAACTTCGAGATCACAGACCACAACGGCAACGCGCTGAAGCTGACTGAGGCACGCTGGCAGAAGCTCGTGCGCGACGTGCGCCAGTACGAACGGCTGTCGACCTCGCTGCGCTCGGTCCACGGTGCCGACGTCGTCCGCTTCGTCGCGCAGGCGGCGATCCTCGACGCCGGTGCCGAGACCGCCGCCGACGTCGTTGCGCTGCTCGCCAAGACGACCAATGGCGGCTCGGCCCACACCGCGGTGCTGGTCAGCGAGGAGGACGACGATCTGCTGGTCCGCGTGACCGAGCTGCGCACGGGCTTCACTCGCACGCAGCATCTGCGCCGCGCGCTGTTTGACTCCTCCGACTACCGCGGGCTCGTCGCCGCGCACCGGCGCCTGACCGAATTCGCGGGCCAGCCGCCGTTCGAGGTGCACCTCGGCGACACGCACGAGGTCGCGCTGACGTTCGACGAGCTGCGCGCAGCGGTCCTCTCGATCTCGCAGAAGAACGTCCCGGTCACGCGCTTCAAGGGGCTCGGCGAGATGGACGCCGCGCAGCTCGCCGAGACGACGATGGATCCCAGCCACCGGACGCTGGCCCAGGTCAACATCAACGACGCCGTCGAGGCCGACCGCGTCTTCTCGATGCTGATGGGCGACCAGGTCGAGCCGCGCCGCGACTTCATCGAATCGAATGCCCGCGCCGTCGCCAACCTCGATGTCTGAGCGCGACGCCGGCGAGCGGGCACGCGGACGTGCAGGGGAGGTGAGAGACGATGGCCGGTGAGGTGCTGTCCGGCGGCAACATCGAGCCGCGCGCGCTCGAGGACGAGATGCGCACCGCGTTCCTGGACTACGCGATGTCGGTGATCGTCTCGCGCGCCCTGCCCGACGTGCGCGACGGCCTCAAGCCGGTGCATCGCCGCGTGCTCTACGGGATGAGCGAGCTCGGGCTCGGACCGACCCGGCCCCGCGCGAAGTGCTCGCGGATCGTCGGCGAGGTGATGGGCAAGTACCACCCGCACGGCGACAGTGCCATCTACGACACGCTGGTGCGCATGGCCCAGGACTTCTCGATGCGCTACACGCTCGTCGACGGCCAGGGCAATTTCGGCTCCGTCGACGACGACCCGCCGGCGGCGATGCGCTACACCGAGGCCAAGCTCGACCGTCTCGCGACGGAGATGCTGCGCGACCTCGACATGGACACCGTCGACTTCGGGCCCAACTACGACGGTCAGCACCAGGAGCCGCTGGTGATGCCCGCGCGCTTCCCGAACCTGCTCGTCAACGGCTCCTCGGGGATCGCCGTCGGCATGGCGACCAACATCCCGCCGCACAACCTGCGTGAAGTGATCGACGCGACCGTCGCATTTTTGGAGAACCCGTCGATCACCGGTGAGGAATTGATGGAACACGTCCGCGGCCCGGACTTCCCGACCGGGGGGATCATCCTCGGCCGCAGCGGCATTCGCGAGGCGTATGAAACCGGCCGTGGACGTGTCCGGGTGCAGGCGCGTGCGCACACCGAGCCGCTGACCCACGGCAAGGAGGCGATCGTCGTCACGGAGCTGCCCTACCAGGTGAAAAAGGGCGGCGACAACGGGCTGATGGTGAAGATCAAGGAACTCGTCGAGGACAAGAAGATCTCGGAGATCTCAGACCTGCGCGACGAGTCCGACAAGCGCGGCATGCGCCTGGTGATCGAGCTCAAGCGCGACGCGCTGCCGAAGGTCGTGCTGAACAAGCTGTTCAAGCACACGCCGATGCAGACCACCTTCGGCGTCAACATGGTCGCGCTCGTCGACGGCGTGCCGCGGACGCTCTCGCTGCGCCAGGTGATCCACCACTATGTCGAGCACCAGCGCGAGGTGATCGTGCGCCGCACCAAGCACGAGCTGGCGCAGCGCGAGGCGCGCGCCCACATCCTCGAAGGCCTGCTGACGGCGCTCGAGCACCTCGACGCCGTGATCGAGCTGATCCGCGCCTCGCCGGACCGCGAGACCGCGCGCTCGCTGCTGATCGAGCGCTTCGAGCTGTCGCTGATCCAGGCCCAGGCGATTCTCGATCTGCGTCTGTCGCAGCTGACGGCACTCGAGTCAGACCAGATCAAGCAGGAGCACGCCGACATGCTCGAGCGGATCGGCGAGCTGCGCGCGATCCTCGGCGACGAGCTGCGCGTGCTCGCGCTGATCAGGGAGGAGCTGCTCGAGATCCGCGAGCGCTTCGGCGACGAACGGCGAACCGAGATCTCCGCCGTCGAGGGCGAGATCGACATCGAGGACCTGATCGCCGACCAGCAGATGGTGATCGCGATCACGCGCAGCGGCTACATCAAGTCGCTGCCGCTCGACACCTACCGCCAGCAGCACCGCGGTGGCCGCGGCGTCAGCGGGATGGACATGAAGGACGGCGACTTCATCGAGCACCTCTTCATCTGCTCGACGCACGACTACCTGCTGTTCTTCACCAACCGCGGCAAGGTCTACCGCTCGAAGGTCTATGAGCTGCCGGAGGCCTCGCGCACGTCCAAGGGGCGGGCGCTCGTCAACATCCTGCCGCTGCGAGAAGGCGAGCGCGTGCAGTCGGTGCTCTCGACCCGCGACTACACGGAAGGGCGCTACCTGGTCTTCGCCACGCGCGGGGGAATCGTCAAGAAGACCGAGTTCGGCGCCTACAACACGCCGATCAACGCCGACGGCATCATCGCGATTCACATCCGCGACGACGACGAGCTCGTGGCGGTGCGCCGCACGAGCGGAGACGACGACATCCTCGTCGTCTCGCGCTCCGGCCAGGCCGCGCGCTTCCACGAATCCCAGATCCGCGCGATGGGCCGCGACACCTCGGGCATGAAGGGGATGAACGTCTCCAAGCCGGGCAACCGCGTGCTCGCGATGGACGTTGCGAGCGACGACCAGGAGCTGCTCGTGCTGACCGAGAACGGCTACGGCAAGCGCACCGCGCTCAGCGACTATCCGCGCAAGGGCCGCGGCACGATGGGCGTAAAGACGATCACGCTGACCGAGAACAAGGGCGCGCTCGCCGGCGCCCTGGTCGTTCGCGAACACGAGGAGCTCGTCTTCATCAGCGCCGGCGGCATGGTCCAGCGCACGCCGGTGCGTGGCATCAACCGCTACGGCCGGGCCTCGCAGGGGGTGCGCCTGATGAACCTCAAGGACGACGACACGGTCAGCGCCGTCGCGCTGGTCGCCGAGTCCGAGGCGGACGTCGACGCGGCCGCGGCCGCTGCCGCATCGGGCACGGCGGCGGCGCCCGAAACCGAAGCGCCTGAGGCGGCGGCTGCGCCTGAGGTGGCTGAGGCGGATGCGCTCGCGAACGAGGCTCGCAGCGAAGATTTGTCCGCTGATCCGCCCGGTGAGTAGCCACCGTCGTCCGGGTTCGCTACTCTGCTGGCACCAGAGAAAGGAGGTGGTCCTCAATTGGCTGACAGTACTTGCGGGACTCTGGAGGTGGCCGGCCGCTAGGTCGGAACAGTTGGCTGGACCCGCTTAGCGGAATCCAACCCGGACCACCGTCGTACAGGCCGCCGGACCTCGTCCCCCCGGCACGCCGGAGCTCGGTCTTCGTGACGAGCCTGGCAGCGAGCCTGTGCGGCTCTGTCCAGCACACGCCGTAACGCGAGAGGCACTCCAACCGGGGTGCCTCTCGTCGTTTCGAGCCGCCGCGCGCAAGCGCCGGAGCTACGCGAGCGCGGGCAGGTACGCGCGCCAGGCCTGCGGAATCGTCGGGCTCGAGACGTGGATGAAGATCTCGGCGCGCGGCTGGCGCGGGGCACGATAGGGGTGCATGTTCGCCTGGGCGGGCGTGCGGTCGCCCTTGCGGCGGTTGCACGGCGCGCATGAGGCGACGATGTTGTCCCAGCTCGACGGGCCGCCCTTGGAGCGCGGGATCACGTGATCCACCGTCAGGTTTGAGCGCGCGCCGCAGTACTGGCAGGTCCACTCGTCGCGGGCGAACACGGCCCGCCGCGTGATCTTGCGCCGGTGCGCGTCGCGCGGCACGCGCACGTAGCTGGTCAGGCGGATCACGAACGGTCGCGCGAACGCTGCGCGCTCGGAGTGCAGGGTGACCGCGCCCTGTTCGAGCACCTCGGCGCGGGCCTTCAGCAACAGCACGATCGCGCGGCGCACCGTGCAGACGTTGATCGGTTCGAAGGTCGCGTTCAGAACGAGCACCCGGCCACCGTCAAGCCCGCGTCGCCGGTGCTCGCCTGGCGACGCGGACCCCGCAGGTGGTGGGATTACCGCTGTTCCCATCTCGCAGGCGCGAGTCTAGCGGCCGCGCTGGCGCAACCGTCGGGGTCGCGTGCATCGCGCGTGCATGGCGCGCGTCGCGGCGGCGCGCGGGTGGTGCGCGGGTGGTGCGCGGGTGGTGCGCGAGCGTCAGCTGCGCCGGTATGAGCCGAGCACGCGGACCTCCTGGCAGCGGCCGCGAAGTCCCTCCACCGCCGCGGCCACCGCCTCCTCCTCGCTCGCCCCCTCGAAATCGGCGAAGAACATGTAGTGGCCGAGGCCGATCCGCCGCGGCCGCGACTCGATCCGCGTCAGGCTGACGCCGCGCTGCGACAGTTCGGCGAGGCAGCTCACGAGCCAGCCGGGCGACCCGTCGCCGGCGCCCCAGAAGACGATCGAGGTCTTCGCCTCACCCGCGCCACCGACCACCGCGCGCACCGCCTCGCGCTGCGCGCGGGGCGCCAGCCAGACGAAGCGCGTCTGGTTGCCGGCCTGATCGTCGACGTCCTCGAGCAGGATCGTGCCGCCGTAGAGCGAGGCTGCGAGACGGTTTCCGAGCGCCGCGGACGGCGCCGCCGGGTCGGCCGTGACGCTGCGCACGGCGTCGGCCGTGGAGCTTGTTGAGATCACCTTCGCGGCACTCAGGCGGGTGCGCAGGAACTGGGCGCACTGCGCAATCGGCTGCGGGTGGGAGTAGACCGACTCGATCGCCGCGAGATCGATCGGCCGGGCGGCGATCAGGCAGTTGCGGATCTCGGAGACGGTTTCGCCGACGATCGCGACGTCGTCGCCGTCGCCCGCGAGCGTGTCGAGGATGACGTCCACCGACCCCTCGAGCGAATTCTCGATCGGCACGAGTGCGGCGTCGACGACACCGTCGTGGACGGCCATCACGGTGTCGTAGAGAGTCGGCAGGCCGACGGCCACGGCGTCGCCGTCGGACAGCTGCGCTTCGAGCAGGGCCTGGTGGCTGTAGGTGCCCTCGGGACCCAGGTAGCCGACTTGCACGCTAGCGATTCCCCTCGCGACGCACCTACTGCTCCGCTCCGAGCGCGGCGCGCAGGGCCTCTTCCTCTTCTGGCGAGAGCGTGAGCTCTGGCTCGCCCGCGGTCACCTGCTTGGCGTACAGGCGAGCACTGTCGCGGTGGTGGATCGAGGAGAGCACGATGCCCGAGCGGTTGGAGTCAAGCAGGGCGATCGACAGTGACTGGTGGCCGGACATCTCGTTGTAGGCGTCGTAGCGGATCAGCGCGTGGTGGGTGATCGCGCCGTCGAGGCGGCGCTCGGCGGTCCCCAGGCGCGTGTCGAGGCGCCGCCCGACGTCCTCCACATAGTCGCGCAGCACCGCGAAGGCCTGCTGGAGCTCCACGCCGTAGGCGATCAGATCGCGCTCGCCGTGCTCGCCGAGCACCCGTCGCTGGCCGGTGCGCAACCTGCGCAGAACGATCGCCAGGGCGGCCGCTGTGACCAGCGCGACGGCCGCGAGGCCCGCCGCGACGATCGCGATCAGCTCGGCGGTTGAGACCTGGGCGGCGAGCGTCACGGCTGGAACGCTAGCTGCTGGCTCGCCCGCCGGCGTCCCGGCAGGCCCGCGCAGGCCGCAGCGCCCGCCGAGCGCCCGGTGTCAGCTCGTGAACTCGACGGTGAAGGTCTGGACGTTGTTCGCCTTGTCGGTCTCGCCGGGCAGCGGCACGACCTCGGCTGTCATCCGCAGCGGCTCGTTCAAGAACGCACCAGGGTCGGGGCAGGTCGCCGGCGTGATCACGATCGGTGAGAGGTAGGTCTGGCCCGGGACGGTCTCCTTGATCTGGGCTGTCTTCGTCAGGCAGCTCGTGTTCAGGCCGGCCTTGTAGAAGTAGATCTTCGTCTGCACGGCGTGTTCGACGAGCGTCCCGGAGTTCAGTACGTCGAGTACGAAGGTGATGCCGGCGGGCGTGTAGGCAAAGCTGTTCGCGGTCGCGGTCGAAAGCGCGGTGGTCGTGCCGCTTGACGACTGCACCGACACCCCCTGCGGCGGGGGCAGCAGCTCGTGGCCCGGCGAGCCGCTGGCCGGAGCGCCGCCGAGCGAGGTTGGGACGAAGCCGAGGATGCGCTGCGCCACGTTGGTCGGCAGCAGCCACCCCACATCGGGCAGGAACGCGCTGTCGGGGGTGGTCTCGCCGGTGATGCCCGCGCCCGCGAGCGCCTGCGCGATCAGCGGCTTCACGCGATCGGCGTACATCACGTCGGCGGCAAGCAGCCGCTCCATGTCGCCCGCGACCAGCTTGATCGCGCGCTCCTGACCGGAACCGGTGCCCAGTGCCGTCGGCAGTTGCGTCTCGATCCCCTGCAGCGCCTCGTAGCGCAGGCCGAGCGCCTCGACGAAATACGTCTGCGCGCCGACCATCTGGGAGGGGACGCTCCAGCCCTCCGCCTGGTGGTAGTAGCCGGCCTCGATGCTGACGTAGCCCTGCAGGGTCGTCGGTACCTCCGTCGGATTCGACGATCCGCCGGCGCCGTCGAGCGCCAGGAAGAAGGGAGTGCGCACACTGCTCTGCTCGTTCTGAACGATCCCGGTGACCTCGGCGTTGTAGTTCTTCAGCCCCGCCAGCGCCTGGTGGTTGAGGATCGCCCTGACGATCAGGACGATCGCGATCACGAGGACCAGCGCGATCGCGCCGGCACCGGCGCGGCGCAGGAGCAGCGTGCGATCGTCGGCGGGTCCTGTGCGGCGCGTGCGAGCAGCCGGCCGCCGGGGAGGAGGCTTGGGCGATCGGACTGCGGTGCGGGGCTCGTCACCCTCGTCGAAGAACGACAAAATAGGTTCCTTGCGGGACGTTTACGTCTTGCTTCTTACCTCACGCGCCGCCCTGGTGCGCGGCCTGCAACTTTCACATCATCGCGCAGTGGCGTGCAGGAGTGCTGCTGGCGGCGGCGAAGGCGCGCGTGTGAAGACGCTAGTGCGCCCGCGGGCGGCCCCCGGCGGGAGCGACCTCGCGTACCCGGACCGCGGCCTGGTGCTCGGTCGCTACACACTGCTCGAGCAGATCGGATCCGGCGGCTACGGGACGGTCTGGATCGCGCTTGACGAGCATCGGCGCGAACGCGTCGCTGTCAAGCGCGTGCCTCGCCACGGCGACGAGCCGCTGGAGCGCGCGCGGATCGAGCGCGAAGGCCGTGCGGCTGCGCGGCTTGACCACCCGGCGATCGTGAGCCTGTACGAGACCGGCGACGACGCCGGCGCCCACTACCTCGTCTCCGAGCTCGTCGAGGGCAGCTCGCTGGCCAAGCTCTACCGGGCCGGCGGCGTCGGCGATCGCGAGCTGCTCGCGATCGGCGCCGTGCTCGCCGATGCGCTCGAGCACGCGCACGAGCGTGGCGTCGTGCATCGCGACGTGAAGCCGCAGAACGTGATCGTCCCGGCGCGGCCCGCGGCGGGCGGGCCGGCGGCGAAGCTGACGGACTTCGGGATCGCCAGGCTGGCCGGGGAGAATCCGCTGACCAACACCGGCGATGTGATCGGCACCTTCGAGTACATGGCGCCCGAGCAGGCGCAGGGCCGGGCCGCCGGGCCGCGCGCCGATCTGTACTCGCTCGCGCTGACGTTGTACGAGGGTTTCGCGGGCGCCAACCCGCTGCGCGGTGAGACCGTGGCGGCGACGGCGCTGCGGCTCGGCGCGGCAGTCGCGCCGCTCGCGGCCGTCCGGAGCGACCTCCCGGCGGACCTGTGCAACGCGATCGATCGCGCGCTCGCGCCCGACGTCGCGAGCCGCGGCACGCTGGCCCAGCTGCGAGGCGCCCTCGATGGCGCGCTCGAGCAGGGAAGCTCGCGCCGCGGCCGCCTGCACAAGCGGCGCGAAGCGCCGGACCCCGCGCTCACACCACGCTCGCGGATCGCGCTCAGTGCTCGCGGGCGGGCGCTGCTCGGCGCCACCGGCGCCGGCACCGTCACCGCGCTCACGCTGAACGAGCTGCTCGGTGTCCACAGCCTGGCGAGTGTGACCTTCGCCGGCGCCGGCGCCGCTGCGCTGGTGGCGCTGTCGGCCGCCGTCGGCTGGCTGCTCGTCGGGCTCGCCGCGCTCGCCTGGCTTGGCGTGAACGGAGATCCTGGGACGGCGCTGCTGCTCTGCGCCGCGCTCGCACCGGTGGCGCTTCTGCTGGCGTCGCGGCCGTGGCTGTGGTCGGCGCCGGCGCTCGGCCCGATCCTCGGCGTACTCGGCGTTGCCACCTGCTCACCCGTGCTCGCCGGGCGACTCGGTGGCCGCGCGCCCGCCCGCGCCGCCCTGGCCGCCCTCTCCTACTGGTGGCTCGCGATCGCCGAGGCGCTGAGCGGCCGGCGGCTGGCGTTCGGTGCGCCGGCGGCAGTCGCCCCGCGCGCCTCCTGGCAGGGGTCGCTGAGTGCCGCCTTCCAGCATGCGCTCGTCCCGCTGTGCTCGAACGGCCGGCTGGCGATGGCGGCGCTCTGGGCGCTCGCAGCGGTTTTGCTGCCGTGGCTGGTGCGCGGCTCGCGGCGGCAGCTGCGGGCGCTCGGCGCGGTCGCCTGGGCCGGGCTGCTCGTCGCCGCCGCCACGTTGCTCGCGGCTCGGCTCGGGCTGCCTCGCCCAAGCTCGCCGCTGGCGATCGGCGCGCTGGCGGCCGCGCTCGCGTTCGCCACCGCCAACCTTCGCGCTCACCCCCACTAATCGCCTACCGTCGCGTAGCATGGCGAGGGCCCGCGAGCGCCGCGCGCGGTTGGCCGCCCAAGATGAGTGTTCTACGCACCCTCGAAACAAAGATTGCGGACCTCGTCGAGGGCGCCTTCGGCCGCGCCTTTCGCAGTGAGATCACGCCGGTCGAGCTGGCGCGCCGGCTGGTGCGTGAGATGGACCAACAGCGCCAGAGCTCGCTCGCGAGCACGCTCGTGCCCAACGAGTATGTGGTCTGGCTTTCGCCGGGCGACCGGCGCCACTTCGCCGCGATCGAGGAGAGCCTGATCGAGGAGCTCGCGACGCACCTGCTCGAGCACGCTCGCGCGGAGCGGCTCGCGCTGCCCTCGCGCCCGCAGATCCACCTGCGCACCGACGAGCGCCTGTCGCTCGGGGAATGCGGGATCGAGGCGAAGCTCGTCAACTCGCCGGCCGCGCCGGTGGCGCGCCGGCCCGCTGCGGGAGCGGCGATCGCCGAGCCCGTGCCGGTCGAGATCCTGCCGCGGGCCTACGTCGACGTCGGCGGCCGGCGGGTCCCGGTTGGCCCCGGCGGGTCGGTGATCGGGCGAAGCAGCGACGCCGACATCGTGATCGCGGCACACGAGGTCTCGCGCCGTCACGCGCAGATCGCGCCCGACCGCGACGGCTGGACGCTGATCGATCTGGATTCGACCAACGGCGTGAGACTCAACGGCCGGCCGGTCGGTGTGCCGACGCGGCTCGCGGACGGCGATGTGATCGAGCTTGGCGCCGTCGAGCTGATCTTCGAGGTTCGCTGAGAGCCGGGGACGGGGGCGGCGATGACCAACCTCGCGCCGGTCTCGGTCGCGCTGAAGTTCGGCTTCCTGGTCGTGCTCTACCTGTTCCTGCTGTGGGTCGCCCGCAGCGCCTCGCGTGACCTGCGCGCGGCACGACCGCTCGCGGCTTCCGAGGCCTCGACGGGCTTTCATGCTGCCAGCTCGGCTCCGCGCGTGGCGCGGGAGGCGCGACTGGTCGTGGAGCGCGCGCCGGGGCACTCGCCGGGAATGATCTATGACATCGGCGACGGCGCGGTGCTCGGCCGCGGGGATGAAGCGGAGATCCGCCTGGACGACCCGTTTGCCTCCTCGCGCCACGCGCAGCTGATCCTCCAGGCCGGGGTCGTGGTGCTGGAGGATCTCGGATCGACGAACGGCACCTATCTCAACGAGGAGCTGCTGGCGGGGCCGGCGCCGCTGCACAGCGGTGACCGCGTGCGCATCGGCGACAGCGAATTCAGCTACGAGGAGGCGTGATGATCCGCGTCGCCGAGCACGTCGCGCGCACCGACACCGGCCACCAGCGCTCGACCAACGAGGACGCGCACCTGGCGCGGGCGCCGGTGTTCGTGATCGCCGACGGCATGGGCGGGGCCCAGGCGGGCGAGGTCGCTTCGCAGCTCGCGATCATGCATTTCTCTGCCGGCCTCCCGGGCGAGGATGGCGACGGCGCGCAGGAGCGCCTGGCGCGGGCGGTGCAGGAGGCAAACGCCGAGATTCACGCCCTGTCCGAGCGCGACGCGCGACGCGCCGGCATGGGCACGACGCTCACCGCCGCCTACGTCGGCGCCGGCGAGGTCTCGTTCGCACACGTCGGCGACAGCCGTGCCTACCTGCTGCGCGACGGCGAGCTTGCGCGCATCACGGAGGACCACTCACTCGTCGAGGAGCTGCTTCGCCAGGGCCGCCTCACCGAGGAGGAGGCCGAGGAGCATCCGCAGCGCTCGATCATCACGCGTGCGCTCGGCCCCGAGCCCGACGTCGAGGTCGACACCGTGACGCTGACCGCTGCCGCCGGAGACGTCTATCTGATCTGCAGCGACGGGCTGACCTCGATGGTTTCCGAGTCCGCCGTCGCCGAGATCATGCGCGAGGCGGACGACATCACGGCGGCCGCAGACCGCCTGGTTGCCGCCGCGCTGGATGCCGGCGGGCGCGACAACGTCACCGTCGTGCTGTTCCGGCTCGAAGACGTCGAAGGCGCCGCAGATGACCCGGGCGAAGACGCGGAGCCGGTGAATGCGGCCCCGACGGTCGAGCTGGCGAGTCCGCCCGACCCGCCCAGCGACGGCGCGCCGCCCGAGCAAGCAGGCGCGGCGCAGACCGCCGAGGCGGCGATCGCCGCCGCTCCGGCGAGCGCGCCGAGCCCCCCGTTCGAGGGGCCGCCGGCGCGATCGCGCGTCCACCGTCGCGCGCCCCGCATGCCGCGGACCCCCACGGCCCGCCGCCAGCGGCGGCTGCGGCGCCGGGCGGCGCTCAGCGCCGTCGTGCTCTGCGTGGTGGGGGTTGCCGCGCTCGGCGCGGTGCTCGCCGCGCAGGCCGTCTACTTCATCGGCACGAACGCCTACGGCCAGGTCACCGTTTACAACGGCCTCCCGTACACGCTTCCGGCTGGGGTGCGGCTGTACACGCAGTTCTTCGTCTCCGGTGTCACCGCGGCTGAGCTGAGCCCGCTGGAGCGCGGGCGGCTGTTCAACAACCAGCTGCGCTCGCAGGACGCGGCAACAAAGCTGGTCGGCCAGCTCGAGCTCGATCGGATCGCCGGCGAGTGAACCAGCCGATCGCCCGCCTGTTCACCGTCGTGCTGGTGATGTTCGCGCTGCTCGTCGCGTTCACCTCGCGCTGGACGATCTTTGACGCCAGCGCGCTGAAGGCGAACACCGACAACAAGCGACCCGGCCTCGAGGCCCAGTACGTGCAGCGCGGCGAGATCGTCGCCGCCGACCAGACGACGGTGCTGGCGGAGTCGGTACGGATGTCCGACGGCGTCTACGAACGCACCTATCCCTTCGGCGCGCTGTTCGCGGCGCCGATCGGCTACTACGACCCCTACAACGGGCGCGCCGGCCTGGAGGCCGATCGCAACGGCGTGCTCGCCGGCTCACCGCCGCAGCAGAGCTCGATCCTCGACCAGCTCGAGGGCAAGCGAACCAGCGGCGACGAGGTCGTGAGCACGCTCGACGAGCACGCCCAGCAGGTCGCCTACGCCGCACTGGCGGGCCGTCCCGGAGCGGTCGTCGCGATCGTCCCGAGCACCGGCGCGATCAGGGTCTTCGCCGACGACCCGACCTACAACCCGAACGCTGTCAAGACGGCGGCCGGGCTCGCCGGCATCGCGAAGCAGCCGGGCAGCCCGGAAGTCAACCGCGTGACCGCTGCCCAATACGCCCCCGGATCCACGTTCAAGGTCGTCACCGCGATCGCCGCGATCGACACCGGGAAGTACACGCCGAACTCGGTGCTGAGCGGAAAGTCGCCGATCGTCGTCTCCGGCCAGCCGCTCGCCAACGACAGCGGCACGAGCTACGGCGAGGTGACGCTGAGCACGGCGCTCACGCAGTCGATCAACACCGTCTGGGCCCAGGTCGCGCTGGGCGTCGGCGCGCCGACGCTGCAGACCTACATGGAGCGGCTCGGCTTCTACAGCAAGCCGCCGATCGACCTGCCCGCCGGCGAGGTGGCCGAGAGCGGCGTCGTCTTCCCGGGCCGGGCCGGCTACCTCCCGGTCACCGGCGGTGCGGACCTCGGGCGCGTGGGGATCGGCGAGGGCGGCCTCGAGGTCACGCCGCTGCAGATGGTGATGGTCGCTGCGGCGGTCGCCAACGACGGCCGCCTGATGGTCCCCCACCTCACGCAGGCGATCGTCAACCCCGACGGTCAGACTGTCCAGACAATCGCACCTCGGCTATACAGCACCGTGATGAAGCCCTCGACGGCCCAGCAGGTTGGGCTGATGATGGACAACGTCGTCAACGACGGCGGCACCGGCACCGCGGCGGCGCTGCCCGGCGTCACGGTCGCGGGCAAGACGGGCACCGCCCAGGACTGCACCGACCCGGCGGTCCCGGCGTGCGCGCTCAGCCAGGTGTGGTTCATCGCCTACGCGCCGGCCGATCACCCCAAGATCGCGATCGCGGTGACGATGGAGAAGCAGAACGGCTTCGGCGGCACGATCGCCGCGCCGGTCGCCAAGGAGGTCCTCGAGGCGCTCGGGATCGGGAGCAGCGGATGACGCTCCAGGTCGCCGCCGGCACGATGATCGACGATCGCTACCGCGTGATCTCGCGGGTCGGCTCGGGCGGGATGGCCGAGGTCTACTGCGCCGAGGACGCCCAGCTCGGCCGCCGCGTCGCGGTCAAGCTGCTGCACGAGCGCTTCGCCCAGGACGAGGAGTTCGTCGAGCGCTTCCGGCGCGAGGCCTCGAGCGCCGCGTCGCTGTCGCACGCGAACATCGTCAGCGTCTACGACCGCGGCGAATGGGGCGGCACCTACTACATCGCGATGGAGTACCTCGACGGACGCTCGCTTGACTCGATCGTGCGCGAGGAGGCGCCGCTGACGCCCGAGCGCGCGATCGAGATCACCGAGCAGGTACTGCGCGCGGCGCGCTTCGCCCACCGGCGCGGAGTCGTGCACCGCGACCTCAAGCCGCACAACGTGATCATCGACGACGAGGGCCGCGTCAAGGTCACCGATTTCGGCATCGCCCGGGCCGGCGCCTCGGAGATAACGCAGACCGGCTCGATCATGGGGACCGCACGCTACCTCTCGCCGGAGCAGGCGCAGGGCCAGACCGTCAGCCCGCGCAGCGACCTCTACGCGATCGGGATCATGCTGTATGAGCTGCTGACCGGGACGGTGCCGTTCGAAGGGGATTCGGTCGTCGCGATCGCGCTGCGCCATCTTTCGGAGCCCCCGCGCCCGCCGAGCTCGTTCGTCCCGACGATCTCGGCGAGCCTTGACGCGATCGTGATGCGCGCGCTCGAGAAGAGCCCCGACCGGCGTTTCGCCGACGCCGACGAGTTTCTGACGGCGCTCGAGCAGGAGCGTGAGCGGCTGCGCGCCGCCGACGGCTCGCACACCGCGGCGCTCGCCCCGGTCGCGCCGGTTGTGATGCCGACGACCGTGTACCAGCATCCGGCCACCTACACGACACAGGCGATCGGCCCGCTCGGCCCGGCGACCGGCGCCTACGGAACGGCTCCCGCCTACTGGGATCCCAACACGACGGGGATCATCCCGCCGGGGGCGATCATGCTGCCACCGGGCGCCCGGCGCAGCTCGGTCTGGCCGTGGGCGCTGCTCGGAACGCTGGTCGCGGCGGCGGTGATCGCGGCACTGATCTACGCGCTCGTGCACAAGCACGCGGCAACGGCCGCGAAGGTCAACGTGCCCTACCTCGTGGGCGAGTCCAAAGCCGGTGCCCAGGCCGAGCTGCAGGGCATCGGCCTGACGCCGGCGTACCTGTTCGCGCCGTCGAAGCAGCCGAGTGGCACGGTGACGCTCCAGACACCCGGCCCCGGCACGCACGACCCGAAGGGCTCGATCATCACGCTGACGGTCTCGACGGGCCCCGCCGCGCCGGGGAGCCGGCAGGTGCCGAGCGTCGTCAATCTGAGCACGCCACTCGCGCGCCAGCAACTGCAGGCGGCCGGCTTCAAGGTCACGGCCGTCAAGCAGCCGTCGCTGACGGTGGCCAAGAACACCGTGATCTCGACCTCGCCGGTCGGCGGCGCGACCGGCCCGCACGGATCGTTCGTGGTGGTCACCGTGTCAAGCGGGCCACCGTCGGTCGTCGTCCCCGACGTCGTCGATGAGTCCTTCAGCGACGCGAAGCTGCTGCTCGAGCAGGACAAATTCGTCGTCGCACCGGCGGTCAAGATGGTCTCTTCCTCGGCGCCCGGGACGGTGCTCTCGCAGACGCCGTCGGCCGGCAAGGCGCCGCAGGGCTCGACCGTGACGCTGACGATCGCGAAGGCGCCGCCGAACGTGAGCGTGCCCAATCTCGTCGGTGACACGGCGTATGCGGCCAGCGCGCGGCTCGGCGAACTCGGGCTCGTGCCGAAGGTGGTGATGGAGCAGCGCGCCACCAACCCGCAGTACAACAACGAGGTCCTGTCGCAGTCCCCGCCGCGGGGCAACTCGGTGGCGCCCGGGACGACGGTGATCATCCGCGTCGAGGCCTATGTCGCGCCGAGCACGGGCCCCACCGGACCGACGGGCCCGGGCGGCACCGGCGCGACGTCCTGATGCGGGTCGCAGTTCTGGGTGGCGGCCGCTCGTCCGAGCACGCGGTCTCGCTGGCCTCGGCGGCTGCGGTGCGCGACGGCCTGCTCGCCGGCGGCCACGAGGCGGTCGCGGTTGAGATCGCGCGCGACGGCCGCTGGCTGCTCGACGGTCGTGAGCTGACGCTGCGGCCGGCCGGCGGGCTGCTCGGCGCCGACGTCGTCTTTCCGGCGCTGCACGGCCCCTACGGGGAGGACGGTGTCGTCCAGGGGCTGCTCGAGTGTCTCGATGTTCCCTACGTCGGCAGCGGCGTCGCCTCCTCGGCGCTGTGCATGGACAAGGTCCGCTTCAAGGCGCTGATGGGCGCCGCCGGGCTGCCTCAGGTGGAGCACCGCGGACTGCATCACACGCGCTGGCTCGCGCAGCGCGACGCCGTGCTCGGCGAGCTCGCCGCGCTGGGCCTGCCGGTGTTCGTCAAGCCGGCGCATCTGGGCTCCTCGGTCGGCATCGTCAAGGTCCGCGCCGGCGGCGAGCTTGCGGCGGCGCTCGACACGGCGTTCGCGCATGACGCACTCGTCATCATTGAGGCCGCCTCCGGCGGCGTTGAGGTGGAGTGCTCCGTGCTGGGCGACCTCGATCCGCGAGTCTCGCCACCCGGCGAGATCGTGCTGCGCTCGGAGTTCTACGACTACGCCGCGAAGTACGAGCAGGGCGGGATGACGCTCGTCGTGCCGGCGCGGATCGGCGAGGCGGCCACGGCGGAGGTCGCGCGGATCGCGACGGAGGCGTTTCGCCGCGCCGACTGCAGCGGCCTCGCGCGCGCGGACTTCTTCGTCGAGGGCGAGCGCGTGCTGCTGAACGAGCTGAACACGATGCCCGGCTTCACCGCGACCAGCGTCTACGCGAAGCTGTGGGCGGCCGGCGGGCTCGCCTACCCGCGCCTGATCGAGGAGCTGTGCGCGGTCGCGCTCGAGCGCCACGCGCGCGATCGCCGCTACCTCTCCTGAGGCGCCGCCCAGCGGACTCAGTGCTCAAGCAGCGTGAACTCGGCCACCGCCACATACTTCGACGCGTGGCTGGGATCCGGCCCGAGGTCGGTGATCCAGAGCAGATAGAACCGGCGGCTGCGGACGTCGTGCAGCGTGATCGTGGTGGTCGGCTTGGCCGCCAGCGCCTGCGCGAGCAGGGTCCAGTCGAGCTGCGCGGGCGTGATCCCCTGCTGGGGCGCCGAGTGGGCGTTGTAGGCCGGGACGTAATCGCTGCCCCAGATCTGCAGGTGAAAGCCGGGCGTCGGCGATTCGAGCACCACCTCGTTGACAGCGGCGCCGGGGGCGGCGTCGACGTAGAAGCCGACGCCCGACTCGAGCAGCGTGCCGCCGGCGTAGCTCGATGTTCGCCACGAGGTCGCGGGGTTTCCATCGATCGCGTTGCCGACCGTGTCAGGGTGCTCGGGCCCCGTGCCGAACGGGTTGTAGGAGACGGCAGCGGTCTGGGCGAGGCGGACCGGCGTCTCGCCCGGGGTCTTCGGCAGATTGACCGGCAGCGGCGTCCCGGCGTGGGTGCGCGATAGCAGGAACCAGGCGAGAACGCCCGCCGCGACGATCGTCAGCGCCGCCGCGAGGGCCAATGCCGCGGGATGGCGGACCCGCAAAGGCAGCCGGCGTGTCGCGCGCCCCGGCAGGGTGCGCAGCACGATCGTCGCCTCCTTCCCCGGGATGCTCGCGGTTCGCGCGGCCTCGAGCGCCAGCACCTCCTCGAGGTCGGCGATCAGCTCGCGCGCGCCCGCGTAGCGGCGGGTCAGGTGCTTGGCGGTGGCTCGGTCGACGACGGCCGCGAGGGCGGCGGAGACCTGCGGGCGGCGTTGCTGCAGGTCGGGGATCTCCTCGCGCACGTGCATCGTCGCGACCGCGACGTGGCTGGGCGCGCTGAACGGGACGGCCCCGGTCAGCGACTCATACAGCACGATGCCGAGCGAATAGATGTCGGACTGGCCGGTCACCTCGTGCCCGAGCGCCTGTTCGGGCGAGACATAGTCGGTCGTGCCGAGCACCCGCCCGCCGATCGTCAACGCGGTCTCGTCGCCGCTGCGGGCGATGCCGAAATCGGTGATCTTCGCGCCCGCCTCGGGGTCGAGCAGGATGTTCTGCGGTTTGACGTCGCGATGGACGATGCCGCGCGTATGGGCGGCGTCGAGCGCCCGGGCGACCTCGATCGCGAACGCCACCGCCTCGGTGATCGTCAGCCGCCCGACCCTGCGGATGCGCTCCTTGAGCGTCTCGCCCTCGACGAACTCGAGCACGATGAACGGCATCCCGTCGTGCTCGCCGGAATCGAGCACGGCGACGATGTGCGGATGCGCCAGCTGCGCCACCGCGCGCGCCTCGCGCCGGAAACGCTCGATGTGGGCCGTCTCGCCGCCGATCGGCTCGGCCAGCATCTTGATCGCGACGCGGCGCTCGAGCACGGAGTCGAAGGCGAGCCAGACCCGCGCTGTGGCGCCGGTGCCGATCTGGCGCTCGAGCCGGTAGCGGCCACCCACAATCGTCTGCGGCGCGGTGCCCATCGCCCCTATTGTGCGCTCCGGCGCAGCGGAGCACGGCGCAGGTGGCGTTGATGACCTTGCGGGCGCGTGCGCCGGTCGCGGCGCGGTGTGACCAAGGGCCGCGGAGCGGCCTCCTAGAGACTGATCCGAAGGCCCGGCAGGGTGACTGTCCCGGGCGCGTCGGTGACGCGGCCGATCACGCGCGTGCCGGGATGGTGCTCCGCCAGCAGGGCCACGGCCGCGGGCGCCTGCTCGGCGGGGACGACCGCGACGAAGCCACAACCCATGTTGAACACCTGGTAGGCCGCAGCGGCGTCGATCGAGCCGGCCTCGCACAGCCATTCGCAAACAGGTGGGATCGCCAGCGGCGCGTCGATCTCGAAGCCGACCGCCGGCCGCAGCCGCTTGAGGTTCAGGACCCCGTCGCCGGTGATGTGCGCGAGGCCGTGCACCGGAGTCGCGCTGCGCAGCAGGGCCAGCGCCGCCTTGACGTAGATCACGGTCGGCTCGAGCAGCGCCTCGCCGAGCGTCAGGCCCGCCAGCGCCGCCGGTCGCTCGCACAGGCGCCCGTCGGCGAGCGCCCGCGCGAGCGTGTACCCGTTGGAGTGCAGGCCGCTCGAGGGCAGGCCGATCAGCGCGTCCCCCGGAGCGCAGTGCTCGCCGGTCACGAGGCGGGCGAGCTCCACGGTGCCGACGGCGGAACCGGAGAGCTCGAAGCCGTGGGGGCTCGGGTGGCCGCGAATCAACTCGGGCAGAACCGCCAGCTCGCCGCCGGGGATCTCGACGCCGGCGAGCTCCGCCCCGCGCTTGAGGCCGATCGCGATCTGCTCCAGTGCCGCCGGGTCGACCGCCTCGACGGCGATGTAGTCGAGCATCGCGACCGGCTCGGCGCCGACGCAGACGAGGTCGTTGACGTTCATCGCAACGCAGTCGATCCCGATCGTGTCGAGCCGTCCGAGTGCCCCGGCGAGCATCAGCTTCGAGCCGACGCCGTCGGTGCATAGCGCGAGGCCGAGGCCGGGAGCGATCTCGAGCACAGCGGCGTAGTGGCCGCCGCCGAGTGCGGAGCGCGACGGGCGGCCGATGTCGATCGTGCGCAGCACGCCGACAAGCGCGCGCACGCCGCGGTCGGCCACGCTCGTGTCAACGCCGGCGGCGGCGTATGCGTCGATCATCGTTCGTCATTCTGTCGCAGGCGGCGGAGGACCGCCCCAGCCAGGGCAACGCGGTAGACGGCGTAGGGGAGCAGCGTGCGACGGCGCCCGACTCGCGCCAGGGCCTCGGTGGCGGCGAGCGTGGATGCGAAGGCGCCGAGCGCGCCCACACTGAGGGGGCCCCATTCGGAGCGGTCGCTGTGCAGCGCGGCCTCGCGGCCCTTCAGCGCGAGCGCAGCGAGCGTGATCGGCAGCCCGACGGCTCCTGACAGCGCATCGGACTCGACGCGGGAGAAGCCGCGCCAGCGGGCGGCGGCGCGTGTCGCGCCGCTGCGCGAAACCCCCGGGATCAGCGCGAGCGCCTGGGCGGCGCCGAGCGCCACGGCGTCGGCTGTGCCGGCGTCGGCCCGGGGGCGGCGGCGTTCAGCGTGACGATCGGCTGCGACCATCGCGACGGCACCGCCGGCGAGCGCGGCAGCGATCGTGCGCGGCGTGCCGGCTCGGCGCTCGATCGGGCCGCGCAGCAGCGTGCCGGCCAGCGCCGCGGGCACGCAGGCGAGCACCACGACCCGGACCGGGCTCGCGCCGGCAGGGCGGGTACGCAGGCCCGCGGCGAGCTCACGGCGGTGGCGCAGCAGGATCGCCGCGGTGGTGCCGGCGTGCAGGGCGACCTCGAAGCGCTTGCGCGCCGCCGGATCAAGCGCCTCGAGGTCCCAGCCCTGATGCCAGGCCAGCAATGTGGTGTGGGCCGAAGAGGAGATCGGGACCAGCTCGGCGGGCCCGTGGAGCAGTCCGAGCGCGACCGCCCGGCGCAGAGCGACACGCGGGTGCGAGCGTGGCGGCGGTTCAGAGCGCGAGTTTCCGCCTGCGCCTTCGGACGAGGAGGTAGACGATCGCGGCGACGATCAGCACGACCGCCGCGATGTCGACGTAGTGGAGGTTCTTTTGCACGTCGTGGTAATGGGAGCCGATCACGCGCCCGAGGATGCCCCAGAAGGCGATCCAGGGCACGCCGCCGAGCGCGCTGAGGGCGAGGAAGCGCGGGTAGGGCACCTCGGCGGCGCCGGCCGGGAAGGACATGTAGGCGCGCACCAGCGGCAGGATCCGGCAGATCGGGATCGCCTTGTTGCCGTAGCGCGCGAACCAGCGCTCGGCGCGGTCGAGACGCTCCGGCGTTATGTGCAGCTTGGCGCCGTGGCGCTGGAGCAGCTCGGTGCGCCCGAAGTAGCCGATCGCGTAGGCCAGCGTCGCGCCGACCATGTCGCCGAGGACGCCCACGACGATGATCGCGATCAGCGTGAAATGGCCCCTGTAGACATCGAACCCGGCGAACAGCATGATCGCCTCGGAGGAGACGGGGATGCCGGCTGAACCCGCGACCAGCAGCAGGAAGATGCCCGGGTATCCGAGGTCGTTGATGATCGTCGTCGCGACGTTGACCAACGCATTGGTGACAGACGCGATCTCGAACACCGGGCCAGAAGGGTAGCGTTGGGGACGGCGATGCGAGTCTGGGTAGACCTCACCAACAGCCCGCACCCGCTCGTCATGCGCCCGATCGTCGAGTGCCTGCGGGCCGATGGGCACGCCGTCTCGGTCACGGCGCGCGACTTTGCGCAGACAGTCGAGCTCGCGCAGCGGCTCGGTCTCGAGCCGACGGTGATCGGGCGCCACCGCGGCGCCGGCCTGGCGGCGAAGGCGGCCGGACTGGGGTCGCGCTCGCTCGCGCTGGCCCGCTGGGCGCGCCGACGCCGCTTCGAGCTCGCCTTCGGGCATGGTTCGAACGACGTGACGGTCGCCGCAGCGGCGCTGCGAATTCCCTGCGCGACGATGTTCGACTACGAGTGGGCGAGCGTGCAGCACAACGTCAACTGCCGCCTCGCGCGTGTCGTCGTCGTGCCCGACGCGATCCCGGCCGGGCGACTGGACCGCTACGGCGCCCGCGGCAAGGTCCGCCCCTACCCGGGCCTGAAGGAGGAGTACTACCTCGCCGACTTCGAGCCCGACCCCGCGGTGCTCGGCGAGCTCGGCCTGGATCAGCGCGAGCCGATCGTGGTGGTCCGCACACCGCCGGCCGTGTCGCTCTACCACCGGTTCGAGAACGAGCTGTTCGCCGGCGTGCTCGCGCGCGTCCAGGGCTCGCAGGCCGTCGTGCTGCCGCGAATCGAGTCCCAGCGAGCGGAGCTCGTGGCGGCCGGCGGCTTCATCGTGCCCGAGCAGGCGATCGATGCGCAGTCGCTGATCGCCTACGCCGACCTGGTGATCAGCGCCGGCGGCACGATGAACCGCGAGGCGGTGGCGCTTGGGACACCGGTCTGGACGACGTTTGAGGGCCGGCTCGGCGCGGTTGACGAACGCCTGATCGCGCAACGGCGGATGGCCCGCCTGCAGCGCCCCGAGGAGATCGAGCTGCGCAAGCGTGAGCGTGCGGCGAGCGAGCGGGTGCGCCGGGACCCGGCCGTCCTCGCGGGGCTGCTGCTCGGCGCGGGCGCCGGCGGGCGCTCGGTGGCCGCCCGGCGCGCGCGGCGGTATTGAGAACGCCCGCGTAGCCGGTCATTCTGAAAGCCGTTCCAAGCCCTACAATCGGTGCAATGCGCCGACGCCTTCGCTCGGCGGCCTTCCCGCTTCACCGCCATTCCCTGCCGCAACTCGTGGTGGACGCCGGGCTGGTCGCGCTCGCGTACTACCTGGCGTTCTGGCTGCGCTTCGACGAGTCGCTCTCGCGGCACGGGAACTACAAGCTGCTGTTCACGCGCAC
>Ga0302320_10005409_pt1 | contig 28678 bp, 28 predicted proteins | sample Bog_T0_3_FD_202130 | JGI IMG/M metagenome (GOLD analysis project Ga0302320, IMG submission 202130) | Peat permafrost microbial communities from Stordalen Mire near Abisko, Sweden - Bog_T0_3 | ecosystem: Environmental > Terrestrial > Soil > Wetlands > Peat | place: Sweden: Abisko, Stordalen Mire...
AAAAGATGGGCTTCAATGCAGCCCCCTACTTTGTCGGCAATGCTGAGGCGGTCTGGCGGTGGTTCCAGAAGACCCACACGGAACGGCCCACCCTGCCCTACTGGATCGACGGGATCGTCGTCAAGATCAACAATGTCTCGGAGCAGCTCGCCCTGGGAGAATCTGATAATCGGCCGAAGGGTCAAGTCGCCGTGAAATTCGAGGCAGAGGGCGCAATCACCACCCTGCGGAGCGTCGACATAAGCGTCGGACACACGGGCGCCATTGTTCCGACAGGCACTTTCGATCCAGTGCAGATAGGCGGAACCACCGTCACCTGCGCCACCCTCTGCAACTGGGACAACATCCGCGAGCTGGATATCCATGTCGGGGACAAAATTCGGGTCATCAAGGCGGGGGATATCATTCCGCGCGTGATGGAGGTCGTCGAGAAAACAGCTCATTCATCCAAGATCCCTGAACCCACGGAGTGCCCAGTCTGTAAAGAGCCCGTGGTGCGCCGCAGCAATGTTTCGGGAGAGGAAAGCGCCATCCTTTACTGTCTCAACCCTGGGTGCGCCGCAAAGGTGTACGGCAAAATCGAGAAATTTCTAAAATCGGTGAACGTCTTGGGAATTGGGGAGAACCTGATTCGAACCATGATTCAGGATCTGAAAGTGCAGGATGCCGCGGATATCTACAAGCTCCATACCGTCAGAGACGCCCTGGCCTCTCTCAAGTTGAGCGGGAAGGTCAGGCTTGGCGAGAAGAGGGCGGACAACTGCTTGGCCGAAGTGGAAAAGGCCCGCAAACTGACGCTCAGCCAGTTTTTGGGGTCGCTCGGCATCTTCGGACTGGGCAAGCGCCGAATCGCCTTGATACAGGAGGCCATCCCGGGCGAGATGGATGCGCTCGACGACTGGCTGTCGGGCAAGCTCGTCAGGCTGGCCAAGGCCGTCGGCGTGCCGAACATGGCCGAGCGCATGCAGAAGGACCTGCTTGCCCAAAGGCCTTTGATCGAAAAGTTCCTCGCCAACGGCCTGGAGATCGTAAAGCCCGAACCGAAGGCGCAACCGAAGGCGGGGGCCTGCGTCATCTGCATCACGGGCGCCCTCTCGCAGCCCAAAGCTCATTACTGGAAGCTCATCTCAGACGCCGGCCACGTCGGCACGGATGACCTTTCTAAAACAGTCACGCACCTGGTCGCAGCCGATCCAAACGGGACCTCCAGCAAACTGCAAAAGGCCCGGAAAACTGGAATTCCAATCCTTTCGGAGTCTCAGTTGTTGGAGCTGCTCAAAGGCGGATAAACATAAAAGCGCTACAATCAAAACCATGAAACTTTTCGGCATCCATTTTGGATCCAGTTCCACCGCGAATCTCAACCCCGACCAGGTAGTGTTGAAGCTAAGCCTGGTCCCATTGTTCGGAGCCGTGAGGACAGCAGGTTACTCGATCAAAGAGGCGGGAGCAGCCCTCCACAACCACTTCGACCGCACAAAGGAGCTTATTACTGCAGATCGCATCAAAGAGCTGCTCCAGGACCCCGAAACCCTGATCTCGACTTTTCGCACCGTTAACAACAGGCCTAATCTGCTCAGCCAACCTCAAGTCGCAGCCCTCAAGATCACTTTCGCCAACCCGGAAGAACGCGCCCAAGCGCAAGCTTTCCTGATTGGCCAATTTGTGGCCGACGCTATCCCGCCGACCGTGTTCAAGGAGATACTGCAACAGCTTTTGGCCGGCGGATTTTCTCCCGCCCAGGCTCAAATCGCACAGTGGAGGAAACGCGTCCAGCAGCGATGAACCCCATCAGCCTCGGCTCCGTTATTGGCAAGCAAAACAGCCTCAGGGCTTTAAACTTTCGTCTGGACCGTCTTCCGAACTGTTCCGTGGCAGCCGAGGCGCTGCTGGCCGCCAATCCCGGGAACGAGTTCTTCCGGTTTTCAATCAATAAAAATAAGGCAACCAAGCTCCCACTGAGGACAGCGTCGGGATCAGCGATGTGGAGGGTGGCCATACTGAAAGCCTTTGCGTTTTCCAGCAAATCTCCTTTGAAGGGAAGTTTGGGTCTTCTCCTGGAAAACGGCGAAGTGTTTGCTGAAAGCCGGCCATGCAAAACCCTTCTTGAACGGAACGACCAGTCCCTGAACCTCCTTACTCCGGAGACCACTTTTGCGAGCGGGCTGTGCGCCGGCAACCATGTTGACGGCCCCCACATTTACGTTACGGACGATGCGCTCCCTTGGGTCGTTGAAAACTTCGAGCTGCTGCAACATGCCGCGTACGTATCCGTAACCAGCTGGGCTTCGTTGATCAACAGCCTGGCAGATTCCATATTTGAGCAAGATCCTGGATTCTCCGCGCAAGAGCGGAGCGAACTGTGCCATCGGCCCATCAAGCAAGTTCTCCCTCGGTTCGACGTCTTGGCTGATAATAATAATTATGGCGGGCACGATCTGGCGCCCAATGCCGGCGAAGGGAAGGCCGTTCTGGAAGCGAATCTGGTGGGCTACGGCCAAGCATCCGCAAAGCAGCGCTCCGATCCCTCGCACCCGCAAGACTGTGCGAGGGGCCTCCTCGAGGCCAGCCAGCGCAAGCTGCTGCTAAAGCCGCTCAACCTTGCCCCGGCGGCGGACAGCCGCATTCGGGATATCGTAAAAGCGGCTCGTGCGAATATTCAAGCCAGCTCCCTTCTGCCGGAGCTGTGGCCAGGACTCTCTCAGATAGTCGAGGTCATTCAGATATCCAACGGAACGCACCTTCTTTTTGATCCCAACGGTTTTTCGGGCGCTTACAAAGGAACAGCCAGCCCGCAGAAGTTGATCGACAACTTCGTAGTCCCGTCCAGCGAGCTGTTTTTTCCGATCTCCGAACGCTATCAGTCCTCAACCCTGCTCCCCAAGCGCCAGATCGTGGAGCTGATCGACTTTGTGCGAGCGGGCGACACGTTGAAGATCGCCTCCCAACTGCTGCGCTTCCTGGGCGGAGACCCTCACCACTACGGATCAAAATGCGACTCTCCCAAGGCCGAGCTGTGGGCGCGGTTCAAGAACTTTTTCGGCAGCAAATTCGAGGTTTACCTGTCCCCGGCTTTTTCCGACATCGTCACGCTTTCCACCCTGTTCGGCAACCCACCGTACACGTTCGGCCGCATTCTGGAGGCGCCGCTAGGCCAGCGCTCGCTGGGTTGTTCCTCCATGCCGCATCACCCGGCCTTTGACGAGCTGATCGAGGATATCAAGGCGGAGAACCCGCGCGACAGCATCCTGAAGCTGCTGGATCACCCGGCCATCCAATGGAAACTGCCGGAGACCACGGAAATCAAAACTCCCGAACCGCTCAAAGAGAACAAGCCGGGCTGCTGCCCGGACTGCTGACACAACCTCGGTCTCTTGGCGCCCGGCGACATGCCGTTGGGCACGGTTCCGGCCACCGGATGCTTCCCATGCCAGAAGCTGGTTTTCAGTGAGAAGCAAAAGAACGCCACACAATTAAATCATATGAGCCCTCAAAGAGAAAAGAAGATAGAGCGCCTGATCCAACTCTTCGAATCGCACAAGGTGCTGGTCGACGAAGCCCGTGTCGAGAAGGTCTTGTTCAGCCCGGTCAACGGCGACGGGCAGAACCAGGTGATTCGCCTCTCCTGGTGGAGGGAGAAAAGCAAGGAGATCGGCGTTATCATCACGGAGGACGGGCTGGCCTACGCAACCGTGCTGTCCACCAGCCTGGATATCGAGGATCATGAGGGAGATCCTGTGAACATCGTTTTTCTCGACGAGAATGAGAAGCCAGTCAAGCTCTCGTAATTTGAGGAAGTCAAATCAGGACCGGGAGGGTCAGTGGTTCGTCAAACATAAAATATGATTTTCGATTACCGACAGACTCCTCACGCCAAGGAAGGATACTTCATCTGCCTGGGAAAGCAGAACACCTACCTGTTCGAGTGGGAGAACTTCGACACGGCACCCCAAAACCCAAGGGGCGGCGCGCCCAAGTTCAAGTCATGGGCCGAGTTCCTGCATGCGGTCGACGGTGACGCGCTGTTCAGCAGCTGGGACACCACGGGCGTTTTTATGACCTACAAGGGAGCCTTGATCCTGGACCATTACCCGGACTCCTTCAAGTGGGGGGCGGTACGCTCCATCCACAGCCCTGAAACGGTTCCGCTGCTGGCCGAGCTCTTGAGCCGCGGGTTGGTCACCGTGGATACGCAGGTGTACTGGGGCAACTGGGCGCGCGTCGACGGGATTCTGGCGGGCACGGCGGGGCAAATGCTCAACGCGGACAAGATCACCGTTTATACATAGCGTCATAAGTATATGTGTTCAAAGTGAAGCAGTGTTATAGTTGTTCAGAATGGTTCGAACTGTTAAATTATCCTATACGACGGTGCCTCAGGCTGTTGAGATCATAGCCCAGGGGCGCAAAGCCCAGTCTGTCGTCATCCGCACTGCCTATAACCGGGTGCGAGAAGGCAAGAAAGACAAGGAGATTCTTGATCTGCTCCGAGTCATGCCGCAAGGCAAGTTGGATGCCTGGTTGACGTTGTCGGCCCTGAAACGCGCCCGCGCTCTCCACCGTGCCAGTCCAGATCGAACCGTTGTTTTCGGTGGCAGGCATAATCTGCAACTGCGTGCCCAGGGAAAGATTACGGCGGAGGAGTGGAAAGCCAAACGGCTGTTGCCTCTGTACTACGAGGGACACGCCAGGAGCCATGGTGAACAGGGGGGCAACCATCGCTTTGTGCTGGACATCGAGCACAATACCGTCTGGTTTTACCCAAAGGCCAAAGTGGCTCTGCCACTCCAGCTAAAACTGGGCAAAAAGTCCAACTACCGAGAACTGTTGAAAGCACTGCAGTTTCGTTGCACCTGGCACCGGGATGTTCCGTTCACGGTTTCCTTGACCGCCACCCACATCTCGATTTCTTGGGGTGAAAAAGTGGAGCCATTGAGGCGGAAAACCAATTCCGACCGGGTACTGGCTCTGGATTTGAACCCCAACCGGATTGGCGCTGCGGTACTCGAGCGGGAGGGTGAAGCCTGCAAACCCCTCAGCTTGTCGATTTATGATTATCCAGAGCTCAACCGCAGGCTGAGAAAGGCATCCGATCATTCGGACTCCATCCATCAGCGTGACAAGCGGGTGTACGAGTTGTCCTGCATGGCAAAAGAGATTGTCGCGTTGGCGGCTCATTTCCAATGCAGTGCCGTCGTCACAGAGCATCTGAATATCCAGTCCCAAGACCACGGCAAAGGCCGCTCCTTTAACCGAGCTGTTAATAACCAGTGGACTCGGAAGGGATTCATCCTGCCGCTGGTCCGCCGGTTGGAGGCCTCCGGCCTTCGGCACATAGAAGTGAACCCGGCCTACAGCTCCAAAATGGGCAACCTGCTCTGGGGCTGGCCCTTATTGATCCCCGACCCGGCCTGCGCGGCTGTGGAGTTGGGCAGACGATTTCTTCAAGGAGACCCGAAAAGCTCCGAGCGCACAAATGGCGGAAACCGACGGAAGGAAGAACGCCAAGCGCAGGCATCGAAAGATGCCGAGGCTCGCACGGAGTGGAAACGGGTCTGGAATCAACTTCACCCCCAATCTGGTGATACACCCAGATGCACGCTGCTTGCCTTGAGGCAGAAGTTCCCGGAAGCGTGTCCAAGTCCGAGCCCGTTCAAGGCGCCACAATCGCTTGTGTCACGCCTGGAACCCGCTCGGATAGCGGCAGATTTGCGCATTCACATGCGCAAAGACTTATGACGCTGTGTATATCACGGAACCTCATCGCAGAGGTGGGCACGGGTTCAAAAGGCCGGAGTTATCTCCCGGCCACACCCGCCAGAGGGTCTGGCCTCGAGACAGGAAGTTTAAGAGCACGGCCGTATTCTTCACGACGTGCCCGCACCGAGCTGGATACTTTGCAAGCCACACGGCCCGGCACGATAGAAAAAAAGCGGCATCGAAGCGGCAAAGGGAAGAAATCCAGCCCGTCATCCTCGCCATGACTCTGGCGCCTTCGGATGTGCTGGTGAACGACCACGATTTTCTGGAATACACCCCTGTCGAACAGAAGGACCCGGAGAACAGCCTGAGGCTGTTCGGGCAAGTTGGCATCCAAGGGAGCCTCCCCACGAAGCGAATGGCCCCGTCTCAGCAGCGCGAGGTTTCCCTGGTGTGAAGGCGGACCTGCAAGCCAAAGTATCAGATATTCGCAACCTCTTCGAGGCGGCAGAGGAGGAGCAGGGAGAAGTGGCGCTGAACCTCCGCCTGACCAACGCCTGCGGGTTCGCCTGCGCCCACTGCATGTTTTCCTCCCACCCACTTTCAAAGGCTCGCGAAAAGTGGATGAGCAATGCTGATATTGACAGTATCATGGCGCTGGCAGGGGAGCTCGAGCAGGCCGGCTACTCCGTCTGCCTGAACCTCATCGGAGGCGAACCGACCAAGGATCTCCAGCAGTTCTCGCGCATCCTCAATTGCTTCTCCAACCACTCGGCGTGTGGAAGGGTCAACTTCGAAATGACAACGAACGGCTGGTTCCTTCGGTCCTGGGAGAGCCTCTGCAAGTTTGCCGCCGCCGCCGGACAGTTCATCAGGGAACGCGAGATGGGCATCCGGTCCTATGTCGAAAAGCGCCTGATGTTCGAAGACACCAACCTGCGGGATTGCGACGGTGGCGAACGAAAGATCAGCCGACTGGAGTCAGCGCTCGAGTGCCCCTTCGACCATTACGAGTTCCAAGCCGCCTGCCCGGAATGCGAGGCGGCCTTGCCAGGCATGGTCTGTTCAAAATGCGGCCTGGAGCTTTCTGAGGACGACTACGCGGAGGCCCAAGACAAGGGCTGCGCTGCCCCGGGGCACGAGTGGATCGCGGAACTGCTGAAGGCAGCCAAAGAGGGGCGCTTCTATGTGGACAGGCGCTCCCCCGGAGAAGCCAAGATTTCCCCAGTTGGACGCGCGGCGAAAAACGGGATCGGGTACCAGGCATGCGAGTGCTGGGACGGCCGCGCCATCTTTACCATAGAACCCGGAGGAGATTTGCAGGGCGTTTGCTGCACCGGAGGCCACGTCCCGATCGGGAACGTCCGAGACGGCGCCTGGCAACTCTACGCGCTCGCCTCACTTTATATCCGGGCGATCAAGCAGCGCTACCCGGGGAAGACATAGGCGCGCTGTCAAAGATGCTCCGCCTTCGCAGCAGGATGGGTTCCGCAGAACAGGGCGAACCTGCTCAGCCTGATCCAGAACGTTGAACACGAAGCGATCTGCGCATGAAGAGCATCGGAAAAACGACCTCAGACAACCGGCCAAGCTGAGGGCTTTCCTCGGCCAGGCGCCAAACCGCAGCCCCCCGTCACGCCGCGCAGGCAGATCAACCCATTGTTTTACGCCGAAGTACCGCCCCTGCCTCCGCACGAGGAAGACCAACAGGGCACTGGTGCCGCGGTGCTCTTTCCTGAAGCTCGGAGGCATCTCGAACCACACCACCAGGACCGAGTACCGCCTGTTGCTCCAGCACTTTGGGTCCGAGAAGGACCTCAACGCCAAGCTACCCCTGTTCCTGCTGCGGGACGTGCAAAGAGTGCGGCCTCGAGTCGGGGACTGAAGCCCGTGTTCCGCCAAACGAGATTTTGACGCCGGAGGACGAATCCGGAAAACGGAAGATTCATACAGAATTGGAGAAGATCTCAACCCGGAGCCGGCGCACATGCGCGCCGGGGACAAGGCCGCCGATTTGGGCTCCCGGCGGGAAGGCACGATTCCCATCCTCGAAAGCCGCCCCACCGCGGCGGTTTCGTGGAGGCGCCTTCGTGCCAGCCAGCCTGCCTTCGTGAAGCGGAGCCGCCCCGGCGAGAAAGCTCCGCTGCCGCAGCCGGCGCGCCGGCGTCAGGGGCAACGCCGGCTGAATGGATTCCTGGAGGTTCCCATATTTTGGGATTTTCCGGTCATATTTTGAGGTTTTGTCCCCTGCCTGTAATATTACGGCATTGTATTATAAAAAGGTCTTGCTATATGAACAAAGGACTCTGTAATATCATCCCATATAGCCGGATTACCGGCGCATGCACGAAAACACATGAGCATTAAACGCTTCAGCAACAGGCTCCCGCCGCACCTGACGCCCGAGCTTTTGTCATTGGTGGAGGCCCTCCATTCTTCGTTCGGAACGACAACAGGCTGCGATTGCTCGGTCAGAATCGGGACCGAGCGGGACACGTACCACCACGGTTCCAGCAACGCCATTTACCTGGGAACGGACGTCATAAAGGGGTGGTCCAAAAAGAACCGGATGGACCGAACCTCGGCCCTGATGTACACATACGTGCTCGCCCACGAGTACGGCCATGCCGTATTCGAGAGGCCAAACTCGGAGGAGCGCTCCATCATGGCCTTATATTTCATGGGGTACCTGACGCTGAGGGGACAGAAGCGCATGACCCGCAACACCCACCGTTCACTGAACCTCCCGGTGCCAGCCGAAATGGTCGATTATTTGAGCGGGCAGCCCGAGTTTGTGCGGCGGGAGCAACGCTCCTTCCTTCGGCTGCTGCCCAAGGAGCTCCGAGAACCCAACTTGACCAACCTGAGCGCGGGTGAATTCCTTGCCGAAATGAACGCGGCGGTCCTCTTGCAGGATCTCGATTTGCATTGGGATCACCCTCTGAGAAAGCAAGTCGTGGGCGCCGTGCAGGAGGCTGACTGGTACGACAAGATCGTGCCCAAGCACGGACAGAGGATGGTTGACCTCGTCTCCTTCCTGAGGTGGAATATGGGTCTGCAGAAGGAATTCGCTGCCTTGCGGCACTTCCGCCTTTTGTTTCCTCCCGAGGCTGTCGCTCGGATGCTGCCCAAGGACAAGCTGGACAAGAACACCCAGCCGGACAACGACCCTGAAATCCTCGTCGAGATCGAATAACGGTTATGAGCGGGGAGATTTATGGGCTGCCTTACGGAGCCTTCATTCGGGGTACCCGGTGGAGTTTGCCGCTCGCTCTCGGATGTTTTGTCACCGGTCACTTCAAAACCAGCCAGTCAGGGTCGAATCAAAACCAGCCACTCTGAGGCGAGAGTTCATATCAGGTTTTTTGATTCAAGCAAGGGCCTTTTTATTTCTTGCCGAGGCAGGTTGGGCGCTTCATTGCCGGTAAATTGCCTGTTGGACTAAGATCATTAGACGTTTTGCTTCTTTCTTTTCTTCCTCGGTGATTTCGTCCTTGGCAAAAGCGAGAACATCTTTCAGTGCTGTTTCAAGCGCTCCCAATCCGTCGGTAAGCCCGTTCAGGGCGAAGTAGCCCGGAAGAAAATGCAACAATGCCTTGAGGGCGCGGCGTTCGCACCAACCATCCGCAAGCTTTTTCAGATCTCGCAGGAATTCATCGTTTGTCATATTGTCACCGGGCGGTTGAAAACCAGCCACTTGTGTGCGGTTGGTCTCAAGTCCATTTGCTCACTCCATCGAAATGTGGATGCCGCTCGATCAGGGAGTGGACGAACTCAACAAGACTCCTTGAACAAACTGGGCACCGTAAATCTCCGGGGGTCAGCTCCTGTGCTGCACTTCCGCAACCAGGACAAAACCAACTACCGCCAATCGCGTGCGGTCTGCCTCTATGAGCGAACACGGTATCTTTCGGCTCCCGAATCTTTGTGACGTAACAATCTCGCAACCGCTGCGCCAACTCCTGTGCAAAATCCATTCGACCGCGGACGCACGCCAACTGACCATCTGGCGCCTCGGTCAGAATATCACCGCACTTAGGGCAATGAAGAGCCATAGCGGCAGTATGGGTGGTTTACGGCGAAAATCGAGCGTTTTCCATAATCGGTCAGCAGCGAAGTAAAACGAGCAGAACCGGAAAGCGAGCCATTCAGCTCGCCGGTTCTGCGGTCGAAGGTTCGTTGGACATGGATTTGATCTTCTTGATGTTTCTTCATTAGAATCGTGGAATGGCGCGCTATTCACGAAATGACCAGGCGGGGATCGACCTCCCGAAGGCGAAGCTGGATCGGGAAAATCTCAAGCAGGCGTTGGAGCTGTTCCGGTATCTGCGTCCCTACCGGGGCCGGTTCAGCGCCGCCCTGGCATCCTTGTTTGTCTCCAGCCTGTTGAGTCTGTCGTTCCCTTACCTGGCGGGGAGCATCCTCGACGCTGCCGTGCAGCACACCAAAGGCGGCGGCAGCATGGCGGGCGCGGACCGGACGGCGCTCCTGCTGATGGGCATCCTGGCGCTGCAAGCGGGCCTCTCCTTCTTCCAGTCCCTCTCCTTTGCCACCGCCGGGCAACGCAGCCTCGTCGATTTGCGCCGCGACACCTACGCCAGATTGATCTCGCTCTCCATGACGTTTTTCGCCCAACGCCGCGTGGGCGAGCTGGCCAGCCGCCTTTCCAGCGACCTGATTCAGATTGAGGACACCCTGATCACCATCCTGCCCCAGTTCCTCCGCCAAACCACCATCCTGATCGGCGGGATCGCCCTGATCGCCGTCACCTCGCTGCAATTGACGGGCATCATGCTCGCCAGCCTTCCCATCATTATCGTGGCAGCCGTGATTTTCGGCCGCAAGACGCGCAAGATTTCCCGTGAAGCGCAGGATCGCCTCGCCGACACGGCCACGATCGTCGAGGAAACCCTGCAAGGCATCTTGAATGTGAAGGCCTTTTCCAACGAAGGCTACGAACTCAACCGCTATCATGTGGGACTGGGATCATTCCTGACCACCACCTTGCGCGGCGCCCGGCTGCGCGCGGCGTTCGTCGCCTTCATAATCTTCGCCTTGTTCGGGTTCATCGTGCTGGTGCTCTGGTCGGGGGCGCGACTCCTGCAACAGGGGGAGATCACCTTTGGCCAACTCACCCGATTCGGCCTCTACACGACCTTTGTGGCGGGAGCGATGGGCCAGTTTGCCGAGTTATACAGCCAGCTTCAGAAGGCCATCGGAGCCACCGGGCGAGTTCGGGAACTCCTCCGGGAAACCGGTGAAGTGGAGGTTCTCCTGGGTCCCACGCCGCCATCCACCCTGCCCCGGCTGCGGGGCGATATCGTGTTTGAGAATGTCCACTTCAGCTACCCTTCGCGGCAAGGGGTCGAAGTTCTTCACGCGATTAACCTCGCTGCAGCTTCCGGACAGAGGATCGCGCTCGTCGGCCCGAGCGGCGCCGGCAAATCCACCCTCATCTCCCTGTTGCTTCGTCTGTATGACCCGTCGTCCGGCCGCCTGTTGATTGACGGTCGGGACGCGCGCGACTACCGGCTCACCGAGCTTCGCGGTCAAATGTCCATGGTGCCGCAGGAGGTGTTGCTGTTCGGCGGGAGTATCGCGGAAAACATCGCCTACGGAAAGCCGGGCGCCGGCGAGGACGAAATCGAACAGGCTGCCCGGCAGGCCAACGCGCACGAGTTTATCCAGGCCTTTCCCGAACGTTACGCCACGCTGGTGGGCGAGCGCGGCATCAAACTCTCCGGCGGCCAGCGTCAGCGCGTGGCCATTGCGCGCGCAATCCTGAAGAATCCGGCCATCCTCATTCTGGATGAAGCCACCAGCTCGCTGGATTCGGAGAGCGAACGCCTGATTCAGGAAGCGCTGGAAACTCTGATGCGGGGGCGCACTTCGTTTATCATCGCGCACCGGCTCGCCACCGTGCGGCATGCGGACCGCATCATCGTCATCGCCGGTGGACGGGTCGTGGAATCCGGCACGCACGAGGAACTGCAAGCCATGGCCGACGGCACTTACCGGCGCCTCGCCGCCCTGCAATTCCGCGAGTGAGGTTGAAACGACGTGCTGTGGTTTATGGATGGGACCACTGACGGAGGGTCGCTGTATAACCAACATGAGCCGCTCAAAAAATGCCATAAGAGGCCAGCCCGAGGACGTTAGGGCCGACGGACAGCCGGTGCGGGGAGGCTTGGAAGCAATTTTAGGAAGTCTGAAACCATGGGGTTGATTTCTGAAGTTCGATACGCAAACGTCTGATCCAGCGTGGGGGTCGCTCCTCTGACTTCCCGGAAAACAACTCCGGGATGAACCAGCCGCGAAACCGATTCCGGCAGTAAACTGATGCCTTGCTCGGCAGCCACCATGGTAAGGATGGCGGCGGCACGCTCTGATTCCTGAACGACTTGCGGGCGCACGGCTGCATTCGCGCACAAGCGGTCGAATTGATGCCGAAACGCCGGAGCAGCCGACCAGGACACCATCACCCAGCTTTCGTTCTGTAGCGCGGAGAGGGATACGGATTTCGCCGCCGCAAATGGATGCCGCTCCGGAAAAGCGACCAGCAACGGTTCCCGCTTCCAAATGACCGTGGAAACAGCTTTCGTCAGTTTCTGCGGCGCTGCACCAATGAAGGCCCCATCTACCTGGTCTGTCCGCAAAGCCGCCAGTTGCGCGGCCGGTGGCAGGTCAGTGAGATGGATCTGACACTTGGGATGAAGTTCTCGAAACGCCTGGAGAACTTCGACCAGATTCTCATCCAGCAATGCTCCTACGAAGGCCAGGCGAAGGCGCAAAATCTCGCCGGTTACGGCGCGGCGGGCCGAGGCTGCGGCGGCGTCGAGCCGCGTGAGAATCTGTCGTGCATCCTCAAGGTAAAGAGTGCCGGCGGAAGTCAACGCGACTGACCGGGTATTTCGATTCAGAAGGCGCACGCCAAGTTTTGACTCCAGCGATTGAATCTGCCGGGACAAAGGCGGCTGGCTCATGTGCAGACGCTTTGCGGCCCGGGAAAAATTAAGCTCCTCGGCCACGGCAACAAAACACTGCAGTTCATAAATGGCAACACTGTTCATACCAATTTTGCATCAGTATAATGCATTCATAGCATTTCCGGCAATAAGAGTGCTTGGGTATTCTTCTTCCATGCAAGATAGTTTAACGGTCAAGCAAGCCGGGACGCCCTTGGCAGAAAAGTCCACGATTGACGAGATCCGCGCCCGGTTCGACAACGAAGTCGAACGGTTCAGCCGCCTGGAAACCGGGCAGCAGGCGACACTCGACGCGCCACTGGTGCTTGAGTTGGTCGCAAAAACTGCCGCGACGCATCTTCGGCCCGGCAATTTCATGCTGGATTTGGGGTGCGGCGCCGGGAACTTCACCCTCCGCGTCCTGCAGGAGGTGCATCCACTCCATTGCCACCTCGTGGATCTGAGCAATCCGATGCTGGAGCGGGCGCATGCACGCATTCAGGCTGCGGGTGTCGCCTCCGTTTTCTTGTACCAGACGGATTTGCGGAGACTGGATTTTGCTTCGGATGCCTTTGATTGCATTCTGGCCGGAACAGTTCTGCATCACCTACGCGATGAGGCCGATTGGGAGCGCGTGTTTGCCCAACTCCATCGCTGGCTCAAGCCCCGCGGGCGGCTGTACGTCGCCGACCTTGTCGTCTTCGATGCGCCCGCGGTGCAGGAATTGATGTGGAGCCGATTCGGACGATATTTGGAATCGCTCGGAGGAACCGCTTATCGGGAGAAAGTGTTCGACTACATTGACACGGAAGATTCCCCGCGCTCGCTTCCGTTCCAGCTTGAACTGCTCCGCCGTGTTGGATTTTTGCAATACGACGTTCTGCACCGCAACGGTGTCAGTGCCTGCTTTTTTGCCACCAAATCTTAGGGCAACAATAACAACAATCGTCGAATTGCGGGTCGTTCGTTGACGTGAAAACGACCGTTTCTTCGACACTCGATTGCGTCCTTGATATGGGCGGCTTTCAGTATTGTTCAGGATGCGTTCCACCACCGTGAAGTTTGCCGCTCGCGCTGGGGTGTCCGATCAGCGCAATTTGATTTTACACTTCTTCCACGATGCAATACACCACTACCCCTTGTTGAAATGAACGAAGCGCATATTCTGAAAATTGCGGGCGAACTTAAAGTGCAACCGCGGCAAGTCACCGCCACCGCCAAACTTTTCGCGGATGGCGCCACGGTTCCGTTCATCGCCCGTTATCGCAAGGAAGCAACCGGATCGTTGGACGAAGTTGCCATCACGAGCATTCGCGAGCGGCTCCTGAGCCTTGCGGAACTGGATCAGCGCCGGGAGGCAATCCTTAAATCTCTCACCGGGCGCAATCTCCTCACGGACGAACTCAAGGCCGCCATCGCCGGGGCCGAGACGCTCACCGCGCTGGAGGACGTTTTTCAACCTTACCGGCCGAAACGCCGCACCCGCGCAACCATCGCCAAAGAGCTTGGGCTGGAACCGCTGGCTGACCTGCTCTTCAACCAACAATCCATGGCGAACTCAAACACGGAGGCCCACGCTTATGTCAACGCGGAGAAAGGCGTGGCTGATGTGGCTGCCGCTCTGGCGGGCGCCCGCGACATTCTCGCCGAGCGCATCAGCGACGATGCCCGGGCGCGCACCAAGCTGCGCGAGTTGTTCTGGAGCAAAGCCGTGGTGAAATCGAAAGTTGCGTTCGAGAAAGAGGAGGCCGCCGCGAAGTTCAAGGACTACTTCAATTGGGGCGAACCGGTCGCCAAAATCCCCAGTCATCGGATGCTGGCCATTCGCCGTGGCGAAAGTGAAGGTCTGCTCATGATGCGGATCACTCCACCGGAGGAAGAAGCATTGGCATTGATCGAACCTCTTTTTGTCACCGGCAAAGGTCCCGCCGCCGAACAGGTGCGTCTGGCGGTGCAGGACAGTTACAAGCGGTTGCTCGGCCAGGCGATTGAAGTGGAAATGCGGGTTGAATCCAAGAAACGCGCCGACACGGAAGCGATCCGAGTGTTTTCGGAAAACCTGCGCGAATTGTTGTTATCTTCACCATTGGGCCGAAAGAACGTCCTGGCGATTGATCCGGGGTTCCGCACCGGCTGCAAAATCGTTTGCCTGGACCGGCAAGGCAAGCTGCTGCACAACGACGTGATTTATCCGTCCGCCTCCTCGCCGGGCGAGGCTCGCGAAGCTGCGGAGGCGTTGCTCGGCATGATCCGCAAATTCCAAATCGAAGCCATTGCCATCGGCAACGGCACGGCCAGCCGCGAGACCGAGGCCTTCATCAAGCTGCTTAAACTGCCATCCACCATCCCCGTGGTCATGGTCAACGAGAGCGGCGCTTCCATTTACTCGGCCTCGGAGGTCGCGCGCGAAGAATTTCCGAACCATGACCTCACCGTGCGCGGCGCGGTGTCCATCGGCCGCCGGCTCATGGATCCCCTGGCGGAATTGGTGAAACTCGATCCGAAATCAATTGGCGTGGGCCAGTATCAGCATGATGTGGATCAGCTTGCCCTCAAACGCACTCTTGACGATGTCGTGATGAGTTGCGTCAACGGCGTCGGCGTGGAGCTTAACACCGCCAGCAAGCAGTTGCTCGCCTATGTCTCCGGCCTCGGCCCTGCCCTTGCGGAAAACATCGTGGCCTACCGCAACGAACACGGCCCATTCAAGTCCCGCGCTGGATTAAAGAAGGTCCCGCGTTTGGGGCCCAAAGCGTTCGAGCAAGCAGCCGGGTTTTTGCGCATCCGCGACGGCGCACATCCGCTGGATGCCAGTGCGGTGCATCCCGAGAGTTATCCCATCGTGGACCAGATGGCCCAGGACGTGAGCTGTTCCGTCAATGAACTGATGCGGGACGCAGGACGACGGCAGAAAATCCAGCTCCCGAAATATGTCACCACCGACGTTGGCTTGCCGACCCTCAACGATATCCTGGCCGAACTGGCCAAGCCGGGCCGTGATCCGCGCCAGCAGTTTGAAGCGTTCGCCTTCCAGGCTGGCGTGGAGAAAATTGAGGACTTGAAATCGGGCATGAAGCTGCCGGGCATCGTCACCAACGTGACGGCATTCGGCGCCTTTGTGGACATCGGCGTCCACCAGGATGGACTGGTCCACGTCAGCCAGATCAGCGACCGTTTCGTCAAAGATCCAGCGGAGGTGGTCAAAGTGCAGCAGAAAGTCATGGTCACTGTGACAGAAGTGGACTTGCCCAGAAAACGCATTGCCCTCTCAATGAAGGCGGCGCCAATCATCGGCGCGGCTGCCACCGGCAAGACCTCACCCGGACCCCGCCGGCCCAAGCCCCCCACGCAGCAAGTAAAACCCCAAGCACCGGACTGGTTCACAGAAGCGCTGAACCGCAGTAAAAAGGCGTAAAGGAATTCCGATAGCGCCGCCAGTTGCGCTTTCTGTGGCGCAGGTTCTTCTCAACTTTCGCGGATACGGTTGCGGACGCGGCTGTGATCTTCGCCCAGGGTGAGCCCATTGGCCTGGGTTAGAATAACTCGCCCAACCCGGAAGAAGCATTGCTCTATAATGGGGCATGCGGATGATGCTTTCTTTGGAACAGCAGGAACTCATTTCCTGCATCAACGGCTATCGCCTGGGCGAAGCGCCAGCCAGCATGCTCACGCAGGCAAACCTGTGCGTGAGGACTGAGCTGCTCGGCATGACTCCTTTCCATCTGGCAGCCCAAACCGGCCAGCTCGGCCTAATACCGGGGCCGCTGCTGGGCCAGAACCTTAGCCTGGAGGACCAGTGTGGGCGTACGGTTGCGCATGTGGCGGCCACCGCCGGCTGCATCTACCAGCTGCCACAGGACATGCTCACAGAGGAGCTGATGTTCCGATACGCCGGCGGGACCGGCTACTTCCCAGTGGGCTGCGCGGCCCTGCACGGTTTCCTCAAACAGGTCCCCGCCCGGCTTCTGACGCAGCAGAACTTGAGGTACGAATGTCCTTCGACAGGCTGGAACCTGCTGCACTTTGCCGCCAAGGGCAGAAGCCTCAAGCAGGTGCCGCAAGACCTGCTGACGGACTCCAATCTGCGGCAATTGAATCCAAGGTGCGGCAGCGTATTGCACGTCGCCGCCTCCGCTGGATGCCTGGACCAAGTCCCTTCGGACGTTCTCCACTACGAAAACCTGCTGTTGCCGGACGAAAAAGGAGCGACGCCAGCCAGCCTGGCCGTAGAGCACGGGAACATGGACCAGATTCCCGAAGCTGTGATCATGGAGTGCGCGCGTCGCACCAACGGCAAGCGCACGCTGGCATCGAGCCTGCGGTCAATGGCGATTTGGAGATTGATCGAGCGATCCGAGCCTTACCTTGCCCAGCACATCCTTGCCCGCCAGGCAGAGGCGTAAATTGCCGCCGAACATGACCCGCGACGGCTTCATCCACTTATACCGGAGCGAATATTAAGACTCTCGATTGGCGGGAGCACATCCGCTTGCGGCCGGGGATGAACATCGGGCGCCTTGGCGGCGGAACGTGCCATGATGACGGGATATTCGCACGGGCTCGCGGTCCTGTTCGCAGAGCGCTTAAGCAGGTTGCCCGGCGAAACCGCCGATGATGTCGACCGAGGTCGCCAAGGCGTTCATTAAATCTGGAAAATCCCTGGAAATAGCCCTGACACCTGATACCCTGTCAGCAACCCTGCCAAACTAACAAAAAGTGGCAACGAAAAAGAACGAGCAAGAGAAGAAAACGACGCTGGTCATCCAAACCGAGCTGCTGGTCCCTGCCGGGGCCACCCCGGTCCTGGCAGCCGACGGCGCCATCGCGGGGTTCAAGCTGCCATCAGGGAGCATCATCCGCCCGCAGGTTTCGCTGGAAGAGGAGTCGCCAAATGGAAGATTTAGGGAACTAAACACCGATTCCCGGCGCAAGCGCTTAGGCTTCGAGATTTTGGAGTACTCCGGTATCTCCTTCTCCTCCCCGGAGCCAGCAAAGTAAGCTCAAATGGCCTTTGCCGCCCCTGGAAGCTGAGGAAGATCTGTCGCACGGCCGAGTGCCCCCACCACCGCTATTTTGCGTTTGATTGGGCCAAGCGCCTGGTCCACATCCCCTGCGGGGACTCCCTCCGGCAGGATGAAATCCTCCAACTGCTTCGGATCAAAGGTGTTGATGGAAGCTACCAATCGGGTCAGAAGTCGATCTACCAGCACCAGTGCCTCCTTGATCTCATGGGTTGTCTTGGACGTCTGCTTTGGCCAGTGTTTCTTGTAATACGCCAGCTCCCACCGGCTGTGAATAGCGCCATTGAGGCCCAGCAGAAGCTTGTGACCTATGGACTCGGTCTCCTGGCTGGCCGCACTCAATACTCGGAACCTGACATCCCTAACCAGCTGGTTCTTCGGGTGCTCCGGTAGCGTGTCATCGAGGATCGCCTCAAGGAGCTGCGGACTTCCCTCTGGCCGCCTTCGCTCCACCTTGGCCTCCAGAGTGACTTTCCAAATTAGAACGTTAAAGCGCACGCTTCATTTTATATCACAAAGGGAACATAGTACTTCTGCGATGAGGCGCCGACAGCCGAAGGAGCGCTCAAAGAGTCTGCAGGAGGCATTCGTCCCGATCGCGGATTGATGGTCAGCCGCCGAACATGAAACCATGAAGACCGGACTCATCGTCAGAGGCGCAGCGGATTGGGTGAAGAACCACCTGCGCGACCTCCAGGTGGACTTGATGCGGGTGGACGCCTCCAACATTCACCACATTGAGACCTGCCCAGGCTGCCCGACCTGCGACTGCCTCATGCAGTTCTACAGCGGTTGCGAGGTGTGCGGGCGTACCGCTCACAAGGAAGCCCTGGTTTACGATCCGTCAGACGGCACCTATACCTGCTCGGATTGTCAGGAGGCAAATCCAGCGCCGCAACCATTAGCCATTTATGCCCACGCCTAACAGATCCCTCTGGGAGATGCTTGTTCCTGTAACGGTCAAAGGGTTGACGGTTCCGAAGCAGCGCCACCAGCTGTGGGATGCCGAGGTGCGCAAGGTCAGCCAAGGTCTCACCATCCTCAGCCCTGCCCGCGGCCAGTGGGTAACCCCGCTTGGCTGCCTCCAAGTGGAGCGAATGATCCCGGTCAGGTTAATTTGCACCAAGAGGGAGATCGCGCGGATCGCAACCTTAACCGCTCGCCATTACAAGCAGGAGGCAGTGATGTACTACGAGCTCAGCCGGCATGTGTGCATACGGCACTACGGCCCGGATTTCGTATAATTAGGGTATGAAGGATTCTGTTATCATCGCCATAGATGGCACGAGCGCCAGCGGCAAAAGCACCAACGCCAGAATCGTTGCAAAGGAACTGGGCTTCCTGCATGTGGACACGGGCGCCATGTATCGCACTTTGGCGTGGCACTGTCTGAAGACGAAGGTGAACTTTCACAACCCGCGGTCAGTCGGCGCCATCTGCGCTCACTGGAAGGCTGCGCTGGAGCGCATCGATCGGCAAGTGGTGCTCGTGGTGGGCGGACACTGTCCGGCTCTGGAGCTGAGATCAGCCGCGGTGAGCGCGGCGGTCTCCCATGTATCCTTTGTCCCGCAAGTGCGGGCGTGGATGAAGAAGACCCAGCGGGAGTGTGCTCGATTTGGCAACCTGGTCATGGAGGGCCGGGACATTGGATCCAACGTCTTTCCGGAGACGGACTTCAAATACTACCTCGACGCCAACCTGGAGGAGCGCTCCAAGCGCCGGGAATCGGGTGGGGTGAAGGACAACTTGGCCGCGCGTGACGAGATCGACAGCCAGCGAGCTGCCTCCCCGCTGATGCTGGGCTTGGGAGCCAAGTACATTAACACATCCCACCAGACGGCAGCGCAAACCAGCAAAGCGATACTGGATGATATCCGCGCGCGCATGGCCGGAAGTCCCGCGCCACAAAATCTCATGAAAGCAAAGACCCTGCGAAAGCAGTTGGACAGGCTCCAGCAAAAGGTCAGGGATATGCGGGGCCGGCGGGGTTGAGGAAGAAGGCCGGGGCTGCGGTTATCAAGTGCTCCACGACTCAGCCAAGCAAGCCGTTCGCCAGGCAGGTACCCAGGATGCATTCTGCGACCGGCACTGGCAGTCGGCAGCCGCATATGCTGCCGTTTGCGGAATTCGGGTTATAATGGCAACTTGCATTATAATGGGCATGAGAGAGGCCACACAGCATTTTCTCCTCCACAAGAGCACGAACTGGAATTTGACCAATGGATGCGCAACGCAAACTTGAAAGATTATTGCTGGCTCTGCTGGCTTGCTGCTGCACGGTCCTGCTCATCCTAAGGTTCAACCCGTCGGAAGTCACCAACCACGACGCAGCCTACCGGCTCCAAGCGGCTTACTTCAAGCTTTGGATCAGCAACAAGCAGGATCTGACAAATGCCCTGGAAATGAATGACTTGATTCCTATCCTGATTCGCTACGGAATCGATGTCCCGCGCCCCCTCGACAAGATAGTGGTGGCACCAGGCACCTCGCTCCAGAATGGAACGGCTATTTTTCTGGCGTTGCCCAGCAAAAACCAGTACTCCATGGCCATACCACCGTCGATCCAGATGATTTCCCCGCTCGACCAGCAGGATTTTGTCTTGGGACAGCAAATCAAAATGGAAGCGAGAGTGACAGATCAGAACTGCCAGATCATCAAGGTCGCGGTCAGGATCAACGGTGAAGACATAGGATCCCTTCCCTGCACGGGAGAAGCGGTCAGCGGAGGCTGGATTCCCAGGGCGGAGGGAACCAACACCATCACCCTCGTCGCCTACAACGAGTTTGGACTCACAGCGAGCGCCGCGGCCTCCAATATCACGGTTCACGTAAATTACCCGCCCACGGTCCAGATATTGCAGCTGGAAGATGGGATGGCGTTCACCGCGGGCGTCACTTACAAGCTGCACGTCACCGCAGCCGATCCAAACAAGACAGACGTCGTGACCGATGTCATCCTGCTGGTTAATGGCAAGCCAATAAAAACCTTGAACGCAGCCCCGTACGACTTCATTCTCGGCCCCCTGGATCCCGGCATCTACACAATACACGCCCAGGCCCACAACAAGCACGGTGCCCTCGGGGAGTCGTACATATATAAGGTCTACGTGAAATAGGGGACCGGCGCCGGGTTGCAACGGCTACGCCAAACAGCATCCCAGCTCTTCGTTCCGACCACGTTGACCTGACCAGAGAACGGGTTGGGAACTGCCACCGCCTGCCGGTCCACCCGCTTCACGGTCAACTGGCAGATATAAACCATGGGGTGCAGCGGGATTGGGGGGACTACGGCCATTCATTGTGTCTCATTACCGCCTGTTCCTGGGTTATTGTATGTAAGTGCTTCTTTTGCAGGCGGTTGAACAAATCCATCTCCTTCGCTCTTTCCTGCGCCGGATGCATCTATCGATGGTATTGGGATGCCGGATGGAACGCTTTTTCCGGGGCCGGGATCGTTTTGGGCTCGCTCTCGAACTGTAACCAACGTCCAGCCTTTCCAGTGCATACGTTCCATTCCGGCGACAAATCTTTCCCAAAGCGGCAACTTGGAGTCAGGACGATCGTCGGGCAAAAATCGGTATTCGTTGCCGCGAGCCCATGATTGCCGGTTGTCAAATTCATGTGGCACGCCTTGAGGATCCTTTATTACCCAATGAAGCGCTTTAGCATGGTCCAGCCGATCCCGGGCTGCCCGACCATAACCATGGCAACCTTTTCTGGATTCGCTGATGCTTTTCCGCCTCCTACTCTCTGCTTCAGGACTCAAACTCTGGGGGCCCTTAAACCAATTCTTTGAACACTTTATGCGGTGCTCTGGTGAGAGTGGGCGTCCGGTTAGCGCTTTGGAAACTTTAAGCATGACTTCAGCCGGACGTTTGCGCCCCCGCAGTTTTGCCACTCGCCTCTCGACCAGCTCAGCCGATGGATGCCGTAACGTTCGGTATTTGTCCGCGTCTTTCCATGACTCCTGCGCGCCTTTTGCCTGATTTTCGGTCCATTGTTTGTCATGCTTCAGACCTCGATGATTGTGTCCGTGTATAAACCGGCGCTCGGGTTTATCAAAAGGGAGCGGTGTTCCGCAGCCACACTGACACGGCCTCATAGATACTGGAGACAGCTCCATTTTGTTGGCAGTTTCGCCGCTCATTGATTTATTTTATAGCACCCTGCTGGTTTTGCCATGTGCCATTCCGCCAGCGTCATTGGAAGCCAAATTGCTTCTTTGCAAGCTGGTTTCGCGAAATGACACCCGCGCCCGGCCTATAATAAATGGGATGCGAGCGTCTGCCTTACTTTTCATCTGCCTTTCTTGCCATGCCCAGAACCCAAGTTTTGAGCAGGTTGGGCCTCTTATCAACCAGGACGGCAGCAGGCTGGTAGGCTCGGCCCAGGAAACAGTCTACTTGCACAACAACCCTGCCTCACACGATCCCTCCTTTGATGAGGTCCTCACCTTTTTGCGCAGGGACGAGACGCACGAGTACCGTTATACGCCGAAGAAGTTCATATGCACCGAGTTTGCCGTGATGCTGCACGACCATGCGGAGCAAGCCGGGCTGCGGTGCGCACTGGTCTCGATCCAATTTACCCAGGGAGAGGGTCACGCACTGGACGCGTTCAAGACGACCGATTGCGGGGTCGTCTATGTGGATTGCACGGGAACGCTATCGAAGGAGCCGCAGTTGCTGGATGTCTACAACACCATAGCCTACGTCGAGCCAGGAAAATCTTACGGACGGCTGCCGTTGAGCGTGGGCGGGATCGACCCCAACCACTATTCTCACTACGAGAAGGTAATGCGCCTGTGGGATTGCGAGGAGGAGAGATCGAGGGATCTGGAGGAGGAACGAAAGGGTTTGGACGAGCGGAACAGGGCCCTGGAACAGGAAAAGGGCCAATTTCCCCAGTTCAACGGGAGACCGGCTTCCCCAGAGCAGGCTGATCAGATCCAAAGTGTCATCAGGGACTACAATGCCAGGGTAACGGCGCTCAAGAAGGCGCAGGAGGCATTCAACGCCAAGGTTGCGAGCATTAACAAGATACAGCTCGCCCTTCGCTGCAAGTACGAGATGAACCCTGCCCCGGTGAAAACCATAGAAGCTTGGTGGCCCAAGTAGACGCCTGCGCTTTCTGCTTAAACACGGCCGACCGACACCCCGCGGGACTTACAATTAGACAACTATGCAAGTAGCGGCTCCAATTAAAGGGCAACCTGCGGCGCCAAGAGTTCAGCTGCCGAGATACAAGGCGCTAGCCAAGCTGGAGAGAAAATCGCAGCAGAAGCTGGAGGATTTGGTTGCCCTCTACGACAGGCGCCTTGAGCTGATATCCGAGGATGTCAGGGCCGAGGCCATGCAGCTGCTGCGTTCGCCGGCGCAGCGAGCCATTCTGAATGCCTTGGAAGTCCGCACCCCCGAGATCGACGAGGACTTTGGCTACGAGTGGGCAGATGCGCTGGCCGAGATGAATGCCGACCCAGCCCGAGCATCTGCCACCGACCTGTTCATGGCGCGGATGCCGGAGCTGGACGCCCTGCTGAAGGATCCCGCCGTGCGGCAGCGGAATGAGGTGGAGTGGCTGTACGATCAAACCGTCGGCCGGTTCGACAAATTCACACCTTACCTGGCATTGGAGGAGCAGGAGCTCCAAAGATGGAAGGAACAGTGTCCGGCAGCTTACGGAATCGCCGAGTTCACTGCGCGCCGGCTGGCCCAGAGGACGCAGGATAACACCAGGCCATCCCCGCAAGGGCCCGCTGCTCTCAGCGACGAAGGCAGGGAGATGTCTTTCCTCGCCCACATGATCGCGTCTCGGAAGCTTTACATGGCGGCCACCGACGTCAGCGAGTTCTACGAGGGCCCAAGCACTTTCGTGGACGTCAGTGTGCCGGCCCATCTGCATCGCGTCTTTGACACGAAAATCTACGTCCGCCTAGGTACCAAGACCAAGCCGTTTGCCTACCGGGAGGCGAGCCCGGCGCAGCTGACGAACTTCAGAGAAATGATTGGGCAGCAGAGCCAGATGCTCAACAATCTGCAGGAAAAGGTCATGCCGTGGACCTCCCGGAAAGGGATGGGGCAAAAGATCGACTCCAATCTGATGGCCCAGGTCTACTTTGGCGTTGTCAAGGGAGGCCATCCCTCCAACGGACAGTTCCACGGACCCACGCTGGAAAAGCTAAACGGGAATCAGGATCGCTACCGTATGCTCGGCTTCCGGGAGGATTTGGCTCCGGAACAAGCGGCTGTCTTTGAAAGGAAGCTCACAACCGACAGCGGGTTGCGCGAGTTCCTGGACCGACCCAGCGTCCAGCAGGAGTTCCGCAGGAACCGAGTGGATAAGAGCTTGGTGGAAATGAGCCTGAACGCCGAGGTTGATCAGGTGCTGCTGGACGAAGTTAGAGCGTGGAACCCTGCGGTCCCTGTGGCTGGCGGCGGTCTGGCAGAGAGAGCCAGAAGTGTTCTGCCCGCAGTATTCAAAGACGTGGTGGCTTACCACACCGCTCTGCTGGAGTCCGATTACGTCAGCGTGCGGCAAGCGCCGTTCTTCAAGTCCCGCCTGGAGCAATCCTACGAGCAAGGGCTCCCTCAGAAGGAAAGGGCAAAGCGTGAAAGCTTCTACAGGCCCGTCGCCGTCGTCCTGATTGCCAAGCGGGACGGGTACGAAGGCCCCCTCCCAGAAGGCTGGAAAGCTTTGGAGAGCTACACCGACCCCGTCACAGGCGGTGAATTCACCGATTACCGCCTTGAAACTCCGGCCGGCACAGGGCTGGTGAGCCTGATCAAGGGGGGAAACCCTGAAACTGGCCAGCAGGCCGTGGACAGCCTGCTGGACGCACATGGCGCCCCCCTCATTAACGATCCGAAGGCCCGCGTGAAAGGGGCCAGGGTCTCCGAGCTCTTCTTCAACGAGCTGAAGTCATCCTGCCTTCACACGCACAGCATCGCGCGCACCCAGTTTTACACCTCATTTTCCATGGCGGAATCCCTCAAGTTCCTGCGTGGAACCTCCGAGGAGCCAACTGTGGAGATGGTGGTCGAGGCGCTCAAGCCGTGCTCGATCTTCAGGTACAGCGACGAGTATTGCAGGGTCAAGCCCTCCGAGATGGTGAGGGTCAAGTATCGAACGCCAACGGGCGAGGCCAAGAACCCCTGCTGGGATGCCAGCGCGGCCCTGGGTGGCCTGCACGGGGACCTGATGCTGGACCGGCTCAATAATCCAAAGTGGTCGCTGGTCCTCATCGAGGGGGAGAAAAAGGCCGCCATGCTCGCCCAGATGGTGCAGGACATGAAGCTCCCCTACCATGTGATCGCCATTCCTGGCGTCTGGATGGCCATGAAGGGTCCGCGGGGCAAACGGGTTCTCAGCGAGTTCTTCGACAAGTTCGTCATGCAGGATGCCAGAGGCGACCACCGGAAGTGCCTGGTTTTCTTCGACAACGACAAAGCCTACAACGTGAACGTCACGCAGGCCATGGTTGAGACCGCCGCCTGCATGCAGGCGAAGGGCGGAGACGTTTTCATACCGAACCTGCCATTCGGCAAGAAGATAAAGGGGGCCGACGACTTTGCGCAGGCACATTGCCGGAAAGAGAGCGGCATCGATTATCGGCCGCTGGTGAAAATCATCGAGGGGGCCGTGTACGTGCCCGTCAAGAGCTACCCAATCAAACATCAGACCTCCGAGCAGCAGCGACAGGTCAGGCGATACATGTTCGAGGCCGAGCAAATCCACGAGTTGCAGCAGGCCGTGCGGAAGTCGGCCGACCCCATCCGCTCCAAGGAACTCCGCAAGCTGGTCGTGCTCCAGGGGCCTTACGCCCTCCAGCAATCCGCGGAGCTCCGCCGGATGGTATCCCTTCAGGCCCCGGCAGCGCCTGCTGCTCCAAGAAGCATGGAACGTCAAATCCTGGAAGCCCTTGACGCGATGAGCGACAGCGACAGGAAGGCTTTGATGCAGACGGTCCTCAAGGACAACCCGGCCCTGAGGAACCTGCAGCGCAAGATGGCAGCCCACATCCCGAACTTTGACACGGGGACCACCCTCCAAGAGGTCCAGGCGGCCGGCGCCAACCTTCACCGTTCTGAAGCCTCCAAGCCGGACAAGATTCTGCTGACTCAGGACCTCTTTGCTCTAACCTGATAATTCAGACTGCGACCTTTCCAGGATGTTTCTCCAGCCCACGCAGCCTTGCGCCGGGTGTGGCGCAACCCACTACTCAGTCCCTGATGAGATGCTCTCCGCTGGAACCTTAAAGCTCCGGCAGCGGCTGCGGCGGTTTAAGGAAGGAACCGCTGAAAGCCCAAGCGATTGACCGCCAAGAACCGCGTCTAACCTGAAAGACATGAAAAAGTTCACGGTCCTCCTGCTGGTTCCGGATTACCTCGCCCAGACGTACGGGCAAGATACATTCTTCACCTGCGTCCCAGCCACGAGCCCCAAGCAGGCAATCGCCAAGGCCCGGTTCGAAGCCGCCGAGAAACGCGACGTGGCAGACCTCGACGATTTCTTTCTCCTGTGCGTCATCGAAGGCGAACACCGCAACATCAAGGACGAAGTCTAATCAAGACGGCTGCAGCGCCGCCTCAGCCGCGGGCGGGGCCTCTTCAACCGCGTGCGGAGCCGCGGAGAACGGGCCGCGCTCAAAGAACTTGGCCAGCCTGGTATACAGGATCATCTGCGCCTTCCGAGGCAGGAATGTCAACTGAGGCATAATTGCCAAGAGTTCCCCTATGGTGCGAACGTTTTTGGCCAGGAGCGTGGAATTTATTTCCGGATGCTGATACGCCTCCTTCCCAAGATCCCAGATTTGAGCAGAGAGCTTCTCAGGGCTGATCGTCTCCGGGCCCGGTAAAATTGACTTGACCTTGTCCAGCATCTGATTGGTGACTGGCGGGAGCGTTTTGAAGGATGGCACCACCCCGGGATTTTCAACCAGCTTGGCTTCTACTGCCAGCAGCATCTTGTCGACATCCCAATCGGGCTCCTCCTTTGGCGCCGGCCGCGGGGCGCGGCGTCCAGCCTCCAGCGGCAATGAGAACTGGTCTCCCGTCTTCACCAGCTCGCCTTTCTGGGCTGCGATATAGACTTTCGATTTGAAGCTGGCCATGGGGGTCTTTCCCTTGACCTCCATTTTCTCGACATAGGGCTTGGCCGCAGCGCAGGCTTCCTGTATCGTGATAGGACCCTTCGCTTCTCGCATCACCTGGAGGACGATGCCGCGGTAAGTCAATTCTGCGTGGCCGGGAGCCGCAGTGAAAGACTTCCCGCGCTTTGAACCGGAGGAAGCTACGGGCCTGAGATGGCCCAGACGCTGCTGTCGCACAGGGAGCGGCTTGCGATTCCGCGCCGCAGGAACGGCAGGCAATCCCAAAAGAGCTGCATCGATTTCAGCAATGCGGGCCATTTGTTGCTCCCGCTCTTTGAGTAGATTGTGGGCCACCTTGACGAGCTGGCGGGCTGAGTAAGCAGATGTAGATGCATTCACAATGCCAGCTTTATAACGAAGGCGACCGCCCCAGTCAATGGAAAAGTGATTCCAAAAGCAGCGCAGGGTCAAAGCCGGGCCTGAAAATCGCCATGATAAAGGATGCCCCAAGACCTTTCTGTCCGTGGAGGAAGGCAGCGACGGCTTTATCTTTCCGGGCTTCAAGAACAAGTGCCCAAAGTCCATCTTGGGCAGGACCCTGCTGGCGCAGGCGTACAGGGACATCCATGTTTTGGCATACAATCTATGATATGGCCAAGCAGCCTCGACCGGATCACCATCAAACACGAATTTCGCCGCCATTGCCGGCGGCCGAGAAATGAACAAATTGCACCATGATCCGCTGCCCTGGCGGGCTTGCTGCCGGGGAAGGAAGGCGGACATCGAATCCACCGACGCCGTGGCGCAAGTTTACCTCAACGAGTACAGGGGGAAGACAGTCGCGAGAGCCCGCCGAGGCAACGTCAAGCTCATGCTCGTTGCCTGCAACACCCATGGCGAGATGCTGGGAATTCTCTCGGAGATCAAAGCGATGATTGAATCCGGCGCTTCAGCCCTCAAAGGCAGCGATGTGCATCAGAAGATCAAGGATGTCATGGCCAGGGTTGCCGACGAGGAGAGCAAGGCCGAAAAAGCAGTGGCTCCCGAAGGCACGCCCTGCAACGCCTTCTGGAACTCGTCGCTCGCCTACGCGACGCAGACCGACCCAGCAAGTCCAGAATCCCCAAGCTGAAGGGGTTTCAAACATGAGAAAGATCAACAGATGACGGCAAGGAATCCCGCCCTTTAGGGTGAGAGGAATTGCCGCAATAAATTCATTTGAATTATTCTGACAGCGTTCTATACTTGAATAAATGACAGTGACAGTTCAACTGAAATTGATACCGGGCGCGGAGCAATCCAACGCTCTTGAGGCAACTTTGCGCCGGTGCAATGAGGCGGCGGACTGGCTTTCGGAGAGGGCGTTCCTAAACGAGACATTCACGCAATACGCCTTGCAGTGCGGCTACTATCGGGAGTTGAGGGAGAAGTTCGGAATGGGCGCTCAGGCAGCGTGTTTGGTGTGCGCAAAGGTTGGGGATGCCTACAAGCTGGATACGGATACGCAGCGAAAGTTCAGGCCGCTGGGAAGCATCGCGTTTGACATTCGCAATCTGAAAATCCATCTGGAAAAACAAATCGTTTCCATCTGGACATTGGCGGGCCGTGAAAAAGTCCCGTTCCGATGCGGGGATTATCAGCGCGAGCTTTTGCGCAAAGGGCTGATAAAGCAGTCGGACCTTGTTCGACGGCGGGATGGAAAATGGTTTCTCATGGTGTCGGTCGTCCTGCCGGACGACGAGGAATTTAAGGCAACGGACGTGCTGGGGGTGGACATGGGGATTGCGGAGATTGCCGCCGACTCGGACGGGAACAAGCACAGCGGTGCGGCTCTGAACAAAATCCGGCACCGCAATCACTCCCTGCGAAAGAAGTTGCAGCGCAAGGGCACGAAGTCCGCCAAA
>Ga0302320_10005410_pt1 | contig 28677 bp, 26 predicted proteins | sample Bog_T0_3_FD_202130 | JGI IMG/M metagenome (GOLD analysis project Ga0302320, IMG submission 202130) | Peat permafrost microbial communities from Stordalen Mire near Abisko, Sweden - Bog_T0_3 | ecosystem: Environmental > Terrestrial > Soil > Wetlands > Peat | place: Sweden: Abisko, Stordalen Mire...
CAGGCAAACCGAGCCTCAGGCCAAACTATTTTCATTTCTGTACATGTGTAAAATCTGTACTATCCCCCTTTAACTCACGTATTCACAACGGTTTAGCCGGGGTGGAAACCCCGATTTTCGCCCAAAAAATCGTCCGTACCGTACGGAGACGCTTTTTCCAATACCGTGCTATGATTGCGCCATGACGATGAATATTGAAGTTGTAGTAGTCAATGGAGGTAGGGCGAGACTCTGTCGAGCCGAAACTCGATTTCCGGGAAGAAAGTCACGGCTCGAAGGGTCTCGCCCTGCCGTCATGGGCAATCGGCAATCCGAAGGTTGCCACGCCAAAGCGATGCAACGGGGGGGCCGCAATCCGCATTTGGCGTCAAACCGGGTCAAACCCAGTCAAAGCCAGTCAAAGCGTTTTCCGATCGTTGCCCTCGGACGACGCTTCCAGCCGCCGCCACGATATATTGTGGTCCCACAGGCCAAATGCACAACCCGTTGCGGTTTGCCACCACAGCCCATACCGATGCAGCCATACAATCCGCAATTCCCGTCAAACCCAGGCCAATCAGTCCTATCCTACCGATCCGACCGATCCGACCGATTCCAGAAATCCGCAATCCGCAATTCTGTGAAGCCGACATTCGGCCGATCCGCAATCCCTGACGCCCCCCTCCTGCAACGTTACAGTTTTACCCAAATACAGCCCAATAAAGGTGAATAAAGGTCAATGAAGGTCAATGAAGGTTAAAGAATAGTCTTTTATGAAGCCGATTGCCATCCCCAGGAAAACCCATCAGATCGGTGGCGTAGCGCGAGCGTGGCCAAGTTTAGCCACCATTTTCCATTCACCCTGTGGATCGCGTGCAATCAAGCCTAATCAAGGCTAATCAAGGCTAATCGTGCTATTTTCCCATGCTTCGACATGACTACCGACCTCAAAACCGCGAAATTTCGCAACTGCCAACTGCCGAGATCACTCCGATCCGTCCGATCCGGCAATCCGAAATCCGAAATCCGAAATCCGCAATTCCACCGCCCCCCATCCTGTTCGAGGCTTGCCAGCCCGCACTCCTCAATTCACCATGTCCCCATGATCGTTCCCGGCCACAGGTTGCTGATCTGGACCGCGCTCGTAACGCTGCCGGCGGCGCTGATGGCGGGCCTTGTCCCGCCACTGCTCCCAATCGCCGCCGCGGCCGTCATCCTGTTTGCCGTGCTCGCCGCCCTGGATGCCGTCCTCGGCTTGCGCGCGCTGGATGGAATCCGCATTCTATTGCCCCCAGTCGTCAGGTTCAGCAAGGATCGCGCCGGCGCAATCGAAATTCAGATACAAAACGAACGGCAAAAACCACGGCAACTCCGCCTCGGCCTCCCCTTGCCGCGCGAATTTTCCGCGCCGCAGGAGGACCTGGACGTGATTCTGCCCGCCGATGCCCTCCTTTCCCGCATCGCCTGGCCCTGCACCCCCGCGCGCCGCGGCCGTTATCCTCTCGAACAATGCCACTTGGAAACCGCCTCTCCCCTGGGCTTTTGGGCGGTGCGCGCCGCCGCACCGGCAACCTGCGAATTGCGCGTCTATCCAAATTTGCTCCTCGAACGCAACGCCTCCGCCTCCGTCTTTCTCAACCGCCGTTCCCTCGGCGCCCACGCCCAGCGCCAGATCGGCAAAGGGCGCGACTTCGAGCAACTCCGCGACTACATCTCCGGCGACGGCTACGAGGACATCCACTGGAAGGCCACCGCCAAGCGCGGTCATCCGGTCACCAAAATCTTTCAGATCGAGCGCACCCAGGAAATCTACGTCGTTGTGGATGCCTCCCGACTGAGCGCCCGCCCGGCCCCGGGCGGCGTGACCGTTCTCGAGCGGTTCATCACCGCCGGCCTGGTCCTCGGCTTGGCCGCCCGCCAGCAGGGCGATTTGTTTGGCCTTGTCACTTTCAGCGACCGCGTCGAAAATTTCGTCCGCGCCAAAAATGGCCGCGCCCATTACGACCTTTGCCGCGACGCCATTTACGAACTGCACCCCCGCGAAGTGACGCCGGATTTCGAGGAACTGGCCTCATTCATCCGCCTGCGTCTGCGCCGCCGCGCGCTAATAGTAGTATTGACAGCACTCGACGATCCGGTCCTTGCCGAGAGCTTTGTGCGCGCCGCCAACTTGATCTGCCGCCAGCACATTATCCTTGTCAACATGATGCCGCCGCCGGAGATCGGCCCGATGTTCACCGGCCCCGCCGTCGCCTCCCTGGACGACCTCTACGAGCGCCTGGGCGGCCACATTCTTTGGAACCAACTGCGCGAGCTGGAAATCCTGTTGCAACGCCGCGGCGTCCGCTTCTCCCTGGTCCGGAACGAGGCCCTCAGCGCGCAGCTCATCACCCAGTACATGTCCGTCAAACGGAGGCAACTGCTGTGATCATTGACATGCGCAAATTCCTCGAATCCGAGCGCCCCGCCTGGACCGAATTGGAGAACCTGCTCGACAAGCTCGAAGCGGAGCCGAACTGGCGGATGGATTTGGCCCAGCTCAAACACTTCCACTACCTCTACGAGCGAACCTCGGCCGATCTGGGCAAAATGGTCACTTTCTCCTCCGAGCCGGAGACGCGCCGCCACTTGGAAGCCCTCGTGGCCCGCGCCTATGGAGAAATCCATGAGTCGCGCGAAAAAGCCCATCGCCTGCGCCCGTTACACTGGTTCTTTGTTCTCTTCCCGCAGACGTTCCGGCGTCACATCCGCGCCTTCTGGCTCTCGGTGGCGGTGACGCTGGCCGGTTGCGTGTTCGGCGGCGCGGCGCTCGCGCTGGACCCGGACGCCAAGCCGGTCCTTCTGCCTTTCGAGCATTTGCAAATCAGCCCCGCCGAACGCGTGTCCCGCGAGGAAAAAGCCACTCACGACCGCATGGCCGGCGTGAAAGGCACTTTCTCGTCCGAACTGATGACCCACAATACGCAGGTTTCCATCTTCACCCTCGCCCTCGGCGCGACGTGGGGCGTGGGCACCATCCTCATGCTCTTTTACAACGGCGTCATTCTCGGCGCCGTTTCGACGGATTACATTCTCGGCGGCCAAACCAAGTTTCTCGTCGGCTGGCTTCTCCCGCACGGATCCTTTGAAATCCCGGCCATCCTGATTGCCGGCCAGGCTGGGTTCATTCTCGGCCGCGCCCTCATCGGCTGGGGCCGTCGCGCCTCGCTCAGAAGCCGGCTGCAAGCCGTATCGCAGGACCTGGTGATCCTGATTTTTGGCGTGTCGGCCATGCTCGTATGGGCAGGCCTGATCGAGGGCTTCTTTTCGCAATACCACGAGCCGGTCATTTCCTACTCCGTCAAAATCCTGTTTGGGCTGACGGAACTCGGCCTGCTCGCGCTGCTTCTGGCCAAGTCCGGTTCCGCTTCCGCCACCAAAACCCCGGAGGCCGGCTCGCCATGAACGCCTCCCGCGTCAGCACCCTGGTCATCCGCACGCCCGAGGGAATTGCTTTCTCACTGCCCCTGGCCTGCCCCGTCACACGCAGCATCGCCTGGCTCATTGACGCCGCTTGCATAGCGGCGGTGATGAGCCTGGTTCGCTCTGTCCTGGGGCTGGTCAACCTTATCAATGCCGACCTCGGCGCTTCGTTGACCGTGCTGGCCTACTTCGCCGCGCAGATCGGTTATGGAATGATGTGCGAGTGGTTTTGGCGCGGCCAAACCGTGGGCAAACGCGTGCTGCGCCTGCGCGTTGTGGATGCGCGCGGCTTGCGCCTGCAATTCAACCAGGTGGCCTTGCGCAACCTCATCCGTGTGCTTGACGCATTGCCCGCCTTCTATCTGGTGGGCGGGACGGCTTCGCTTCTAAGTCCACGCGCCCAGCGCTTGGGCGACCTGGTGGCCAATACCATCGTCGTCCGCAACCCCCGGACCCCCGAGCCGGATCTGGACCAGCTTCTCTCCGGCAAATTCAATTCCCTGCGCGAATATCCCCACTTGGAGGCGCGCCTGCGCCAGCGCGTTTCGCCGGAGGAGGCGCGGCTCGCTCTGCAATCCCTGCTCCGGCGCGACCAACTGGAGTTGCAGGCCCGCCTGGATTTATTCGAGCCGTTGGCGGCCCATTTGCGTTCACTTGTAGTCTTCCCGCCCGAGGCCTCCGAAGGCATCACCGCCGAACAATACGTCCGCAACGTCGTGGACATTCTCTTCCGTCCCCGTGTCTCCCCAGTCAATCCTAATCTTTCAGCGTAAACGGTCTCTCTTCGGACATCTATTTACAGATACATCGCCCCCGCCTGTTTTTCGAGTCATAATTCGTCCCGCAGCGCCGCCAATATTTTCCGGTGCGCGCTGGTCATCGCCAGCCGCTCCAACTGCGCCCGCGTCCGCCACACGCCGGGTGCGGCCCCCGCCGGTCCCGGCAACTCCGCCCGGTATGCCTCCAGCAAAATCCGGTGCCGCGTAATCGAATGCCGCACCCGGCAAAGCGCCTTCCTCTCTGTCATCACAAACGGAGCAACCGCCGCGGCCAGGTTATTCCCCCCCGGCGCGACCTCCACATTGGGGAACTCCCACAAGTGCGCGTTCACGCCGCCTGCCGGCCGCTGCCGCGCCAGGAAGCGTCCGTTCCTCTTGACAATGAACGCCGCGAACCGCCGCCTGCTGATCTTCCCCGCCGGCTTCAGCGCGGGGAACTCCGCCACGCGGTCCTCGCGCCGAGCAAAACACATCCGGCGCAACGGGCAAACCGCGCAATGCGGCTCCCTCGGCGCGCAAACCAGTGCGCCCAATTCCATCAGCGCCTCATTCAACCACCCGCAATTCCGGCCTTGAGTCCCTCTGAAATCCGCAATCCGAAATCCGCAATCCGAAATCCCCACCAGTTCTTCCGCCAGTCCCCACAATCGCGCATTCGCCTCCTTCCCCCGCGGATCGCCCGACACGCCAAACACCCGGCTCAGAACCCGCATCACATTCCCGTCCAAAACCGGTGTGGGCAAATTATAGGCGATGCTGCATACCGCTCCCGCCGTGTAGCGCCCCACTCCGGGCAGGGCGAGCGCCTCGGCGAATGTTCTTGGAAACTGGCCGCCATGCTTCTCCACCATCACCCGCGCCGCCGCCTGTGCGTTGCGCACCCGCGCATAATAACCCAGGCCCTCCCACAACTTGTGCGTTTGCGCCGGCCGGGCGCGGGCGAGCGCGCGCACATCCGGCAGCACCCGCATCCAGCGCTCCCAGTATGCCGTCACCGTTTTCACCTGCGTCTGCTGGAGCATGATTTCTGAAATCCAGATCGCGTAGGGATCGCGCGTCCGACGCCACGGCAGGTCCCTCGCGTTTTCCCCAAACCACTTCAGCAGCCGCTCGACAACTCTCAGATTTTGTTTGCTTGTTTTCAGCGTTCCCATTTCAGTTATTGAATCATAATCTTAATCCTAATCTCATTGTCAGACGAGATTAAGATTAGGATTAATATTATGATTAAGAGCAAATGACAAATGACGTGAACCCGATCACCAGCCACACCTGCAAGCTGACCGACACCCAGGCCGGCGCCCTCCAAACTTATCTGCGCGACAATGGCTACTCCTTCCGCGAAGTCCCCTACGCCCGATTCGCCGCCGAGAAAGAGAAGACCAACGTCGTCTTTTACGAAAGCGGCAAACTCGTCATCCAAGGCAAGGGCACGCAGGATTTTGTCGAATTTGTCCTCGAGCCGCTGATCCTGCAGGAAGTTTCGCTGGGCTACGAAACCACGTTGCATCCCGAGTTGCTCGATCCCCGGATTGGCGTGGACGAAAGCGGCAAGGGCGATTTTTTCGGTCCGCTCTGCGTCGCCGGCGTTTACATCAACCAATCCGTAGTCACCGCTTGGAAAGGGGCGGGCATCCGCGATTCCAAGAACATCTCCAGCGACCGCCGCATAGCGGAGCTGGCCAAATTGATACGGGAGACCGCCGGCTGCGTTCACACCGTCGTGCCCATTGGCAATGAGGCCTACAACCGTCTTTACTCCAAACTGCGCAGCGTCAACACCCTCCTTGCATGGGGCCATGCCCGCGTCATCGAGAATCTGATGGGCCAGTCCCTCCGCATGAATCCGCAGCCCGTCCGGGCCATCAGCGATCAATTCGCCCACGACAAGGCGACCGTAGCCGGCGCGCTCATGAAAATGGGCCGCTCGCTGGAATTAGTTCAGCGCCACAAAGCGGAGGAAGACCTGGCGGTCGCCGCCGCTTCGATCATAGCCCGCAACGAATTTGTCACCCGCCTGGCTGCGCTGGGCAAGCGATATGAAATGACCTTTCCCAAAGGCGCCTCCGCCGCCGTGGACGCCGCCGCCCGCGAATTCGTCGCCAAACATGGCGCCGGCAAACTCAACGAAGTGGCCAAGACCCATTTCCGAACGGCCCTCCGCGCCCAGGGTCTTCCCGAACCGCCAAAGAAGGAATGGAACCCGCGCCAGACCAAAGCCGCGAAAGGATGAGTTCGTGACCCTAATTCCTATTCCATACCGAGGAGATCTTCCCGGCGCGTGAAACCAAAACACAAACGGCGGTTGATGATCCTTCTGGCCCTGCTGCTGGGAGGATTCATCGCGTTAAACCTGATCGCCTGGCGGCAAGCCTATGCGATGACACACTTCACCTCAGGCAGCATCCGCACGGAAAAACCGGAGAACCTCTCCCTTGGCGACAAGATCAAGGTTCTGTTTTGTGGAGTGGATATGCCGCGTCCGCACAGCAGCCTCGCCCCGGACACACTCGGGCCGGCGTGCCGCGCCGTTGTCATCTCTGAAACCAACGGCATAAAATTGGGCGCGTGGTACTGCCCCGGCGCGCCGTCCAACCCGCTGATCATACTGTTTCACGGATACGCGGGCGACAAGACCGGCATGATCCCGGAAGCCAGGGCTTTTCTTGAAATGGGCTGTTCGGTGATGCTGGTTGATTTTCGCGGTTCCGGCGATTCTTCGGAATCCTGCACCAGCATTGGATTCTACGAGGCCGAAGACGTGGCCGCAGCCGCAGCTTGCACGCAAACTCAACTGCCGCATTCCAAGACCATTCTCTACGGAGGCTCAATGGGCGCTGCGGCGGTGTTGCGGGCGGTCGCCCATTGCGGAGTGCAACCCGACGCCATCATTGTGGAAGCCGTATTTGACAACATGCTGAACACCGTGCGGCATCGTTTCGAGGCCATGGGTGTGCCGTCCTTTCCGGCCGCGCAACTGCTCGTCTTTTGGGGCGGCGTCCAGTCTCATTTCAACGGTTTTGCCCACAACCCGGTTCAATACGCCGCCTCTGTCCGCTGTCCGATCCTATTTCTGCATGGAACCGCCGATCCCCGGGCGCGCCTGGCAGAAGGCCGCCGCGTTTTCACCGCCGTTTCCGCCCAAAAGAGTTTCAGGGAATTCCCCAACCTCGGCCACGAAGCCGCCGTGACTGGCTTCCCTGCGGAATGGAAGGAGACTGTAAAGCAGTTTTTGCAAGACGGGCCCAACAAAACCATCCCGTGAGAACATCGCCGCAGAGCCGCAGCCAAGACTCTTGAACAGAGGGAAACGAAGGTCGCGATTGCACTGTTGCACGGCGGATTGGCGGCGGTCGCAGACCGCCGCTACAAGGCAGCGGGCGGCAGATTATTGTCCGCCGCGATGCTGTCCATAGGCCGGGTCTCGCCTGGCTCAGGGTTAGAGCCGGGAGAGGAGGAGTTCGCGCTGAAAGAAGAGTTCTTTGGGCGTGTCGGCGCGGAGTTTGAAGGCGAGTTCTTCGCCGCCCATGGTTTCGCGACGCCATTCTTCGAGGTTGATTTCCTGGACCTTGGCCAGTTTGGCGGCGTCGAAACCTTTCATATCGGCCATATCGAGATCGCCCGCTCCTGGAACCCAGCCGATGGGGGATTCGTTCGCTCCGGCATGGCCCCGGCAGCGGTCCACAATCCATTTGAGGATGCGCATGTTTTCGCCAAATCCGGGCCAAAGGAATTTGCCGTTTTCGTCGCGGCGGAACCAGTTGACGTGGAAAATGCGGGGCGCGATATGAAGAGTCCTACCCATTTTGAGCCAGTGTTGGAAATAACGGCCCATGTTGTAGCCACAGAAGGGGAGCATGGCCATGGGATCGTGGCGGATGCGGCCCACGGCGCCAGTGGCGGCAGCGGTGGTCTCGGAACTGAGGGAGGCGCCAATGAAGACGCCGTGTATCCAGTCGAAGGACTGGAAAACGAGCGGCATGGTGGTGGTGCGGCGGCAGCCAAAGAGAATGGCGCTGATGGGCACCCCGGCGGGGTCGTTGACCTCCGGGGCGCAGGCGGGGTTGTTGGCAATGGGCGCCGCGAAACGGCTGTTGGCGTGTGCGGCGGGGGTTTTGGAATCCGGGGTCCACGGTTTTCCCTGCCAATCGGTCAGTTGCGACGGCGGCTTGGGAGTCTTGCCTTCCCACCAGACATCGAGGTCGGGAGTCAAGGCAACGTTGGTGTAGATGGTGTCGTGCGAAATGGTGGCCATGGCGTTTGGGTTGGTCTCCATGTTGGTGCCGGGGGCGACGCCGAAATAGCCGTTTTCGGGGTTGATGGCGTAGAGGCGGCCGTCGGGGCCGGGTTTCATCCAGGCGATGTCGTCGCCGATGGTTTGAATCTTCCAGCCGGCGAAATGGGGCGGGGGAACCAGCATGGCGAGGTTGGTCTTGCCGCAGGCGCTGGGGAAGGCGCCGGCGATATAGGTCTTTTCGCCCTGGGGCGACTGGGCACTGAGGATCAGCATGTGCTCGGCGAGCCAGCCTTCCTTTTGAGCGAGGACGGAGCCGATGCGCAAGGCGAGACATTTCTTGCCGAGCAAGACGTTGCCGCCGTAGTTGGAAGAGGTGGAGATGATGGCGTTGTCGAGCGGGAAATGGGCGATGTAGCGGTTTGCCGGATTGATGTCCAACATGCAATGGAGGCCGCGGTTGAAATTCCCGGCGTCGCCGAGGTGTTCATAGGCGGCCTGCCCCATGCGGGTGACGATTCTCATGCTCAGGACGACGTAGATGGAGTCTGTCAACTCAACACCCACCTTGGTGAGCGGCGAGCCGGACGGCCCCATGAGGTAGGGGACGACGTACATTGTCCGGCCGCGCATGGCCCCGGCGCAGAGGGCCTTGAGCTTGCGGTACATCTCGGCCGGCGCGACCCAGTTATTGGTTGGGCCGGCGTCGTCGGCGGTTTCGGAGCAGATGAAGGTTCGCTCCTCGCTACGGGAGACATCGGAGGGGTCGGAGCGGTGGAGATAGCAGCCGGGGAGCTTCTTCTGGTCGAGGCGGATGAGGATGCCGCTCGCGACGGCTTCTTCTGTCAATTGTTTCTTCTCGGCCTCGGAGCCGTCGCACCAGAAGACCCGGTCGGGCTGGCAGAGTTTGGCCATTTCATCCACCCAGTGAATGACGGCGGTATTGGAGGTGTTTGGTTTTGAGGATCTCATGGGATGGATGTGTTTGCGGGGTGGACTTTGGGATCGAGATGGACGAACGGGAGACGGCGCCGGGGTTGGGCGGCGGGCGCTGTCGTTTTTACTGTTTGATTGACTGTTTTGTTCATCTCGATCGCGCACATCATGCCGGGAGGCACGGGAAATTGAAACTCCAAACTCATTCGAGGGAGGCGAGGACTTTGGGGTCGCGGACGTCAACCCAGCGGCCCTTGATTTCCAGGCTGGCGAGGCGGTGGCCGGCAGCGAGGAGGGCGGTCAGGGCGTCGGTCAATTCGTATTCGCCGCGCGGGGATTTTTGGAGGCGGGCGGTGAAGTTGAACAAGACGGGCTTGAAGATATAGATGCCGGCGTTGTACCAGGCGGTGTCGCCCGGACGGAGGCGGCCTTCGCGACGGAGATCGTCAAGTTGGGCAAGAGTCGGTTTTTCGACGAGCTTTTCGAGGCAGAAATCGCGGTCGAAGAAGAAAAGGCCGCCCTTGGTCACGTCCTCGCTGCCGGTGCAGGTGACGAGGCCGGAGAAATGGCCGCCCTGCCAGCGCTCTAACATGTCACGATACGCAGAGGGCGGGACCAGAATGTCGCCGTAGGTTAGCACAAAATCATCGGAGCCGACAAAACTGGCGGCGACTTCGGGGGCCTTGCCGGTGCCGTCCTGGACAGTCTGCCGGCCATAGGAGATTTCGATGTTCCATTTTGAACCGTCGCCGAAATGGGATTCGATGACATCGCCGCAGAAGCCAGTGACGATGAAAAAGCGGCGAATGCCGGCGGAAATGAGGCCGTCAATAATATGTTCGAGGATGGGCCTGCCGCGGACGGGGAGCATGGGCTTGGGTAGGCCGGACGTCAGGCCGCCCATGCGGGTCCCCTTGCCGGCCGCCAGGATAACAGCTTTCATGGTTTAGTCAATACTAATTCAATGCCTTCGCGGGCGGCTTCGATGAGGAGAGAAGAATCGTGGCGGGCGGCAATTTGCCGCGCGCGCTCGAGCAGTTGCGAAACTTCCGCGTCGCTGTGGTCGGGATCATGGTGGAAGAGGAAGAGGCGCTTGACGTTGGCCCTGAGCGCGAAGGCGACGCTGTCTTCGACGCAACTGTGGCCCCAGCCGATGTGTTTTTGGTATTCGTCGGCGGTGTACTGGGCATCGAGGATGAGGACTTCCGAGTCGCGGATGAATTCGATGACTTTGCGGTCCTGGTCGGCGGCGGGGGAATGTCCTTCGGGTTCGGGCGGGATGGCGGCGCCGGATGGTTCGTCGCGCAGGCGGTCACAAAGCTCGACATCCGGCAGGTAGGCAATGGCCCCGGCGGGTGTGGCGAGGCGGTAGCCGGTGCAGGCCCCGGGATGATTGAGGAACTGGGCGCGAACTGGAATCGCACCGACTTTGGAATCCAACCCCTTGAGTTCCTCGATGGAAATATCGCCGGGCAATTGATACATGCTGATGGGGAAATAGGGGCTTTCCATCTGGGTGGACATGGCGCTGCGCAGGCCCTGGCGGGCGCCTTCGAAGGCAACGAGGGTGATCCGGTTTTGGGGATCGTAGGCGGGTATAAAAAAGGGGAATCCCTGGATGTGATCCCAATGGGTGTGGGTGATGATAACGCTGAGGCAAATGGGCTGTTTGCCGAACTCGGCAGTGAGCGCCCGGCCCAGGGGGCGGATGCCGGTGCCCGCATCCAGTATGATAATTTCGCTTCCCACACGCAATTCCACGCATGGGGTGTTGCCCCCGTAATAGACCGTATCCGGCCCGGGCGTAGGGATGGAGCCGCGCACACCCCAGAATTTAAGCCGGACGGTATTCATTGTCGTTTGCTGGGACATTATTCCAAAATTGCGAGAAAGACAACGGCACAATTCCTTATTTGTCATTGGTAATTGGGCGGCAGCGCCGACCTGTGTTTTACTGAACGGGTGAAGATGTCGCATACGTTACGTGCCGTCGGCGGGACGCCGACGGGTGCGACCGGGACGGTCGCGCTCCCCGAGCGGCGCACGGAATGCACAGATGCGGTCGGCGAGGGCGCCGACCGCCACATGCGAGGGCGCATGTGCTCCCCAAGACAGGCGCTTATGAGTGGTGGCATCGCATTGGTTTGGTATGAAAAGTGGCTTGATTAGGCTTGATTGGGGTTGATTAGAGGGTGTTACGAGTTTTGATGTAAAGTGTTGATAGTCAGAATGTTACGCATGAAAATTGATCGAATTAGTTTGGGGCGGACGAACCGCGCTAAACCCGAATTCCGAAGTAGAGCGAGATTTTTAAGGGGAATCGCACCCCAAGATCAGATCATACCCCCTCCGACGGCCAGGCGGTCTTGGGGTGGAACCAACTTCGGCGACGCGCTTTTGAACCAATCCAATGTGGCTGCCACCAGCGGTTTGTGTTTGTTCAATCCTCCCCACGCCGCCGAGAGTTTGACCACCACATCGCGGCCCATCACTCCCAGCACTGCCCCGCACAGGAACACCGCCGTGCGCAAGGTCCCCGGCTGGCGATACGGAGCGTTGGGGGTCGTTTGATGCTGATACAGACTCAACGGGTTGAAGGTGAACAAGACGGCCAGGAAGGCTGATTTGGTCGCGAAGAACGGGTGCAGGCAGAACCCGTTGGCTGCCAGATTGTGCTTCAATTCCTCGATCCGTTGCTCCACACAGGCCCGCCCGTTGTAGTCCCGCCACAACGCCACCGCCCCTTCGCTCCGGTTGGTCACCCAAACCCGAAACGTATAGCCCGGCACGTCGATGAGCTTGCGCCCCACCGCCGCCTGGGTCTCCCGGATGCGTTCGCGCACCACGACAAAGCGCCGTTCCCTCGACCAGCCCATCAATTTCAGAGCGAATTCTCCGGCGGCATGATCTTCATCAATGGGCGTCCATTGCTGGATCCCGGCGCATTTGCGTTTGAGGGTCCCAGTCATGCGCGCCACCACCACATACAACAAGCCCCGCTCCTCCAGGAAATCCAGGAAGCTTCCGTCAAAGAAACCGCTGTCGGCCCGCACGGTGCGAATCCACGCTCCTTCCGGCAGCAACGCCAGCGCCTCCTGCAAGAAGGGAACAACCCCGCGCGCCGCCCCGGTGTTCCCGCTGCGCAGCCAGCCGTGAAGGATGAACGGGGCCTCCGCCAGCACCGCCAGCAGCGGATGATGACTGTTGCGGCCTTTGCGCCGGGGATTGAACCCCTTGCGCGCTCCTTCCTGCCGGCCCTCGCGACAGAACACCGTGGAATCCAGATCCAAGGCGAAGCCCGCTTTGGGGCAGGCCAACAGGCCCAAGAGCCAGCGCCAGAGCGGACGCCAGAAGGTTTCGACATGCCCTTGCGAGAAACGCAGGAAGAAGTTGCGGATGGTGTCATCCCTGGGAAAGCGCTCCATCCCCAGCATCGCGTGCAACAACCGGTCCGCCCGCAGCCACTCACTGGGGGCGAAACGCTGCGCCCCGACCACGACGGACATGAGAAACGCGGTGAGCGTGTGCGCCAGCGGAATGGCGTTGTTGGAAGTCGGTTCGGCAAAGGGCAGTTGCTCCTGCACCCGCCGGGCGAATCCGATTTGGCCCAGAAAGGAGATGAAACTGGCCAGACCGCCAAAGGGCGAAATCGCCTTGGGAGTCTCATCCAAAATCAGTTTGGCATTGCCGAAGAGTGAGGTAATTTGGGCGCGGGTCGTTTTGTGCAGGGTCGGCTCGGGTTGTTTAAGCATCAATCCCTATGCCCACAGCCCTTCTCTCAAAGCGACCCTTTTCCTGTTTCGGAGTTCGGGATTAGCGCAGTTGTCAACAGGCAACACTCTTGTCCTCAATTTTCATGCCGGTGTCAGTCCTGAATGGCCCTTGGTTAAGGCGTAAGTCATTGCAAATCAACGTATTACATGAAAGCTCAGAAATCATCAACAACCAGAGCGGCCATGCATCTCTGAGGGAAGCGAAAGAGCCGATTCCACAGCCTTTCGAGCGCGGTTGAGAGCCACACTATGTAAGTTGTTGTACATCAACATGTTATGGGTCATATTCCTTATCTAAGCGCCATTCGTGTCAGTCCTCTCTATTTACACTTTTTGAACGCCTCAACACCCCCCTTCGTTATGCTGGGGAAGCGGTCAAGCCGGTCCCATCGAAGGCTTCCCTCTACCAGACCGCAGAATTCTCTCCGCCCGGGCTTGACAAAAAATAGAACCTATGATCAAATAACCCGCGTGAGGCACGAAGGCTCGGTCAGGGCAGGCAGTGGGGTGGCGGCGAAAGTCCCGATTCCGAATCAGGGTTCTCCGTTGGCTCATGTTTATCTTCTTTGGTTGCCGATTGCCGCGCTGCGTCTGGCGGCTTTGCGGTGTAGTGTCATTCTCTTCCGTGAAATCCGCAGTCGAAAGTCTTGCTCCTATCCGGCAGCGGAATGCCAATACTCTACCAATTTAATATGTTTTATGATGCCATCGAACAGTGATTTTTCGGCCGCCTTGCGCCATTTTGCGAAAATCAGCGCAAGTGCCTTTCTATGAATAACTTACAACTTATTTCGGGTTTTTCCGATCAAGCCAAATCAAGCCTAATCAAGGCTGGTCGCGTCATTTTTCTGGCTGTCCTAACAGGCCCAAATAGCAAAGAATAGTGTAATCCATAGTAAATAAGTATAGATCATGAAAGAAGCGGGCAGAAACGCGTGCGGGTGTTCCGTGCCGTGCCGTTGTCATGCCGTGCCATGCCAGATCGCCATGCCGCTGACTTCATCAAGCACGACCCGGCCATTTCCCAAAAATTGGCTGTTGACCGCCGCTCCCGCCCCGGCTACCTTCCAAACCGTGAAAATCAGGCCGGATTGCCGCCGGCAGGTCGCGTCGCCCTCATTGGCCGGCGCGGCAAAAGGCATCGTTCCGGCTCACTGGCCGCCCGCCGTTCCCACGGGAACGCGCGGTTTTAATCCCGGAGCCTGAACACAAAACACGCGCCAACGCGCCATATTATGCGTCATACGATATCCGTCCTCGTCGAAAACAAGTTCGGCGTCCTCACTCGCGTCGCCGGCCTGTTTAGCGGTCGCGGCTACAACATCGAATCCCTCAACGTCGCCCCCACCCAGGAACCGGCCACCTCCCGCATGACCATCGTCACCCGCGGCGACGACCCCACTCTCGATCAAATCGTCAAACAACTCAACAAACTCGTCAACGTCCTCAATGTCACCGATTTCCGCCATGAGGATTTCATTGACCGCGAACTCGTTCTCGTCCGCGTCTCCGTGGACGCCAAGTCCCGCGCCGAGATCATGCAGATGACCGACATCTTCCGCGCCAAGATCGTGGACGTCCAACCCCGCAGCCTCACCATCGAAATCACCGGCAACGAAAGCAAAATCGAAAAATTCCTCGCCCTCATGAACTCCTTCGGCGTCGAAGAACTCACCCGCACCGGCAAAATCGCGCTGGCCCGCAAACCGTCGCCCCCGAAGTAATTCTCTGATCCTAAGTCACAATTTGCAGTTCACTGTTCAAAAATTAACATTCACTATTCATAATATGCCCGCTAAAGTCTACTCCGACAAAGACGCCGACCTCAAACACCTCCAAAACAAAACCCTCGCCGTCCTCGGCTTCGGCTCCCAAGGCCACGCACACGCCCTCAACCTCAAGGACAGCGGCTGCAACGTCATTATCGGCCTCTACGAAGGCAGCAAATCCATTCCCGTCGCCAAGTCCAAGGGCTTCGAAGTCTTCACCACCGGCGAAGCGGTCCGCCGGGCCGACGTCATCTTCGTTGCCATTCCCGACACCAAACAGGCCGCCGTTTACCAGCGCGACATCGCCCCCAACCTCGCCCCCGGCAAGACCCTTCTGTTCTCCCACGGCTTTTCCATTCACTTCAAAACCATCGTCCCACCGGCCAACGTAAACATCATTCTCGTCGCCCCCAAAGGCCCCGGCCACATCGTCCGCCGCCAGTACATGGAAGGCAAGGGCGTCCCCTCCCTCATCGGCGTCTATCAAAACCCCGGCAAAAACGCCAAACAACTCGCCCTCGCCTGGGCCAAAGGCATCGGCGCCACCCGCGCCGGCGTCATCCAGACCACATTCAAGGAAGAAACCGAAACCGACCTCTTCGGCGAACAAACCGTCCTCTGCGGCGGCGCTTCCGCCCTCGTTCAGGCGGGCTTCGAAACCCTCGTCGAGGCCGGCTACCAGCCCGAAATGGCCTACTTCGAATGCCTCCACGAATTGAAACTCATCGCCGACCTCATGAACGAAGCCGGCATCAGCGGCATGCGCTTCTCCATCTCCGAAACCGCCAAATGGGGCGATGTCTCCGTCGGCCCCAAGATCATTGACGCCTCCGTCAAGAAACGCATGAAAGCCGCCCTCAAAGACATCCAGTCCGGCAAATTCGCCAAAGCCTGGATCGCCGAATACAACAGCGGCCACAAAAAATACGATTCCCTTCTCAAAGCCGGCCAGAACCACCCCATCGAAAAAGTCGGCCAGCGTCTCCGCTCCCTCATGCCCTGGATGAAAAAACATTCCGTCAAAGGTGTCCAAGCCGCTTACTGAATCCACTTATGAATCTCGCTGATATTTTATCAGGCCAAAAAAACATCCTGCCCGACATGCAGGCCGCTGACCGCTGGGCCGCCATTGACGACTTGGTGGGCAACCTCATCACCACCGGCAAAATCAAACCCGGGGATCGCGACGCCATCACCGCCGTCATCAAAAAACGCGAGTCCTCGATGAGCACCGGCATCGGTTTCGGCATCGGCATCCCCCATGCCTCCACAGACCTAATTCCCGAAGTCGTCGGCGCCCTCGGCCGCTCCAGCAAAGGCATCAATTTCGACGCCCTGGACAATCAGCCCGTCAATTTGGTTGTCCTTTTCCTCGTCCCCCAGGGCCAATTCCAAAAACATCTCCACACACTCGCCAACATCGCCAAGCTCCTTCACCTCAAGGAATTCCGCCAGGAAATCGAACAATCCGCTGACTCCGCCGCCATCTGGCTGGTCATCCTCAAATACTCCGCCCAGAAGTGACCCGTCCGAACCGCCGTGCTCCACAGATTCCTTGAACAACGCCTCCAGCTCGCCGTCGCCGCAGTCCTCCCCGACGCCGATGCCGCCGCCGTCCGCGTCCGCCCCTGCCCTGATCCCCGCTTCGGCGATTACCAGGCCAGCGCCCTCATCGCCCTTGCCAAGGCACGCAAACTAAACCCCCGCCAGTTGGCCGCCGATGTCGCCGCCCGCCTCGATGTGTCCGAATGGTCCCAGCCCGCCGAAATCGCCGGCCCCGGCTTCCTCAATTTCCGCCTCAAAATCCCCGCCCTCGCGCGCGCTCTCGAAAACGTCGCCCGCAACGCCAGCCCCCTCGTCGAGAAAACCGCCCACCCGCGCTCCATTGTCATTGATTTCAGCTCCCCCAACGCCGCCAAGCCCATGCACGTTGGCCACATCCGATCCACGATCCTCGGCGATTCCCTCGCCCGCGTTTCGCGCCTCCTCGGACACCGCGTCGTCACCGACAACCACCTCGGCGACTGGGGTACCCAATTTGGAAAACTCCTCCTCGGCTGGAAAACCAGCCTCGACGATGCCGCCCTCGCCCGCGACCCCATCGCCGAAATGGAACGCCTTTACAAACTCATCAACGCCGCCTGCGAACAGGACCCAAAGACTCTGGAATCAGCCCGCCACGAACTGGTCAAACTCCAGAACGGCGACGACGAAAATCTACGCCTCTGGCGGCGCATGATCGCCCTTTCCCAGGAACAGTTCGACCGCGTTTATGGCCGCCTCGGCGTCACCTTCGACCACACTTTCGGCGAGAGCCATTACAACCCCCGCCTCAAATCCGTCGTCGAAGACCTGAAAAAACGCGGCCTGGCCCGCGAGAGCGAAGGCGCCATCGCCATCTTCTTCGACGACATCCCCGACCTCAAAGGCCGCCCCGCACTCGTCCAAAAAAGCGACGGCGCATTCAACTACACAACCACCGATCTCGCCACACTCCAATTCCGCATGGAAGGCGGATGCGGCAACGGCGTCCCCGACGAAATCATCTACGTCACCGACGGCCGCCAGCAGCTTCATTTCCAGCAGCTCTTCGCCGCCTTCCGCCGCTGGCAGCCCGATGCCCGCGTTAAGCTGGCCCATGTCTGGTTCGGCTCCATCCTCGGCGAAGACGGCAAACCCTTCAAAACCCGTTCCGGCGACACCGTCCGCCTCGAAGATTTGCTTGACGAAGCCGAAGAGCGCGCCTTCCAGGTCGTCTCCACAAAAAATCCCGAATGGCCCGAAGAAACCCGCCGCCAAATCGCCCGCCGCGTCGGCCTGGGTGCCATCAAATACTCCGACCTCTCCCAAAACCGCCAAAGCGACTACGTTTTCAGTTGGGACAAAATGCTCTCCCTTCAAGGCAACACCGCCCCCTACCTGCTTTACGCCTACACCCGTATCCGCAGCATCTTCCGCAAAGCCGGCGAAGGCGCCATGGACTCCTCCTCCTCCGCATCCGCCCTGATTCTGGAAGCCCCCGAAGAAATCGTTCTCGCTCGGCGCCTCCTTGATTTCGACCTTATCTTGGAAGCCGTGGCCGACGAACACCGTCCCAACTTCCTCTGCGCCTACCTCTACGAACTCGCCGGCGAATTTGCCCGCTTCTACGAAAACTGCCCCGTCCTCAAAGCCGAAGGGGCCTCCCGTGCCACCCGTCTGGCCCTCTGCGACCTCGCCTCCCGCGTCCTCCAACAAGGCCTCGACTCCCTCGGCATCGCCACCACCGAACAAATGTAAGCCTGCGCTCCTTTTTACTTTCCGTCCCTTCCATCCCATTCGTCCTATTCGCCCTATCGGTCGTATTGGTCCTATTCTTCCCCTTCTTCCCATTTCAGCTTTTCAGCATTTCAGCTTTTCGACTTTTATCCATCGCCCCCATAAGCCCCTTTCATCCAATTCATCACCAAAAATTAATTCTATTTACCTGGTGTTCTATTTTATTGATCATTAACTCAATATAATTTATATTCGCCTTATGAAACGACTGCCAGTCTCCTGTCCGAGCTGCGGCGGCGATCTCGCCGTCCGCCGCCTCTGCTGCGCAAAATGCCAGACCGAAATCGAAGGCCTCTACCCCCTTCCCCCGCTGGCCGGCTTTTCCCCTGACGACCAGGAGTTCATTCTCGAATTCATCAAAGCCAGCGGAAGCCTGAAAGACATGGCCAGCCTCCTCCGCGTCAGCTACCCCACGGTGCGCAACCGCCTCGACGACATCATCCGCAAGCTCAGGCAAAACGAAGTCAAACCAAAGGAGAAAAAATGAACCCACAAAACAAGACCCGCATTCTTCTCTTCAATCCCTTCTTCTATATCGCGGGCGGCCAGGCGCTCGGCCTCGGTCTGGCCGCAATTCTCCTGACCGGCCTGGTGGGATCGTTCGGCCACACTCATTTTGACGGCGTGCTCGACACCCACGTCGGGGCGTCCGCTCCGCTCTGGTTCTTTGTTGCCGAAGGAATCATTGACTGGCTGTGCCTGAGCGTCGTCCTCTGGATTTGCGGCAAAATCATCTCCCAAACCGCCTTTCGCACCGTGGATTTATTCGGAACACAGGCTCTGGCCAGATGGCCCGCCTTTTTCATCTGCCTCATCGCCCTCCCAAAAGTCTTCCGACGCTTCCCCCTTGAAGCGGTCGCACAACTGAAGCAAGGGAATTTCCAATTCAACACCCTCGACGTCATCCTCTTCCTGGCCCTTGCCATCGCCATGCTTCCTTTCCTCTGCTGGATGGTCGCATTGATGTATAAGTCCTTCAGCGTCTCCTGCAACGTCAAAGGCGGCAAAGCCATCGGCACCTTCATCGCCGGCCTCCTCATCGCCGAAATCCTCTCCAAGCTGGCGATGGTGTTGTTGATACCACTTGCGATTCCCCAAGCGCCAATTCCGGCCAAGCCAGCCGCATCCGCCACCGGCATCCAATCTGTCCCAGGTGATTCCTCCACCAATACGGACAGTGACATTGCCGGTGCCGCCACCCATTTTGTTGACTTGCTTGTCAAAGACGATTTTGCCGCCGCCATCGCGCAGTTTGATGCCACGATGAAAACCGCCCTGCCCGAGCCAAAACTGCGGGAAGCCTGGCAAAGCGTCCAAAAGCAGTTCGGCCCGTTCCAAAAGCAACTCGGGACGCGCCTGCAAGAAGTGGAGGGCTACAAAATCGTATTCGTCACCTGCCAGTTCGAGAAGTCGTCCCTGGACACGAAAGTCGTCTTCGATTCCAACCATCAAGTCGCCGGCCTCTTCTTCGTCCCCACCACGACGCCATCCCCAAAGTAGATTGCGCTCTTGCGTAAAATACGTATTGTATGGGTTATGAAGATTACAGCCACCGAATTGGCGCGAAATACGGGGAATATCATGGATCAGGTTTTGGCGGGGCGAACGGCCACGTTGGAGCGGCACGGAAAACCGCTGGCCGAACTCCGCCCCAAGCCGGGGGTGAGCGGGCGGGAATTGGCCGAGCGGCTGCGCCGTTCGCCATTGAAGGAGGAGGACGCGCGCCGGCTCCGGGTCGGATGTGAAAAAGCAAACCAGACGTTCACCGATGGCCATCGCGATTGACACCAGCGTCCTGATCGCGGCCGAGCGCGGAACCGTCGCTTTGGCTGACTTGCTGGAGAGGGAAGCCGGTCCGTTCTATGTGCCCGCCTTGGCCGCCGCGGAATTCCTGGCCGGGACACACCTCGCCGGAAACGAGACCACCCGCGAGCGGGCCAGGCGCTTTTACGAGACCGAAATCAAATCCATGGTGGATGTCTTCGATGAAGCGGATGCGGCGGCCTTGGGACTTCTCAACGCCACGCTCCAGCGAAAAGGGCAAACGATGAAACTCTACGACGCAGCCATTGCGGCTGGCGCCTTGGCGCGAGGTGATTCCTTGCTTGCTTTGGACCATGACTTTGACCGCGTAACCGGGCTCAAGGTGATGCGCCCATGAGCTAATTGGATTACACGGATCAGGAATTCCTGCTCTCTGCTTTCCAAATTTCTTGATCTTCTTTCCCATCCGTGTAATCCGTGTAATCCGTGGTTCAACTCTTTTGCTTGCGGCTGGCCGCGCTGTGAATCCTCATTCCATCCCACTCAAAACGTCGAGGAACCGAAAAATATCCCTTGCTCTCCATCGCAAAACGTGCGTAAGTAATCTTAATGCACACAGCTCACACGGAGACCTGTAGCAGCGTCCTTAACAAGAAAACTGCGAACCTCGCCCGCTGTCTTTTTGTGTCCTCATGCCAGACGGCCCGGCTCAAAATTGGAGAGGTTGCGAGATGAAGAACATCCAAAACATCTTGGAGCGGATCACAACCCTCGTAGCGATGCTGCTCCTGGCCGCGCCGGTGGCGGTGCGAGGCCAATTCACTTGCACGACCAACGGAGGCGCCATAACCATTACCGGCTACAACGGGCCGGGCGGCGCTGTGGCCATTCCGGCCACCATCAACGGACATCCGGTCACCGGTATTACAAATGAGGCGTTCACCCAGACCAACATCGCCAGTGTCTCCGTCCCCGCGAGCGTCACCAGCATTGGGAGCCAGGTCTTCGCTGTCTGTTTCAACCTCACCGCGATCACGGTGGATCCACAAAATCGGTTTTACAGCAGCCGGGACGGAGTGCTGTTCGACAAGAGCCAATCCACGCTGCTTCAATACCCCGAGGGCCTGGCTGGAAGTTACACAGTTCCTGGGAGCGTCACGACTATCGCAACCGGGGCGTTGGCCGAATGCGGAGGCCTGACGAGTGTCTCGATTCCCGGCAGCGTCAGCACCCTCCTGGACCTGGCGATCTGTTCCTGCCCCAATTTGGGCAGCGTCACCATTGCCGGGAACGTTACCAGTCTTCCAAATGACCTGTTCGTCGGCTGCGGCAGCCTGACCAACGTCTCTTTTCAGGGCAACGCCCCCACTGTTGCACCCCCCATTTATAGCGGTTCGCCGCCAATTTTTTATGGTCTGACCAATGTGACAGCCTATTACTTGCCGGGCATGACCGGCTGGAGCAACACCTTTGCCGGCATTCCTGCCGTGCAGTTGGCGGCAACGGCATCAGCCGAATTCGATTTCACGACAAATGCCGGCGCAATCTCCATCACCGGCTACAACTGCGCTGGCGGCCTCGTAATCATTCCCTCCGCCATCAATGGCCTGCCGGTTGCGGCCATCGGGGCGAATGCGTTCGCGTTTTGCACCAACCTGACTGGCGTCGCGATACCCGGCAGCGTCACCAACATCGCCGGCGGCGCGTTCGAGTTCTGCACCGGGCTGAGTGATCTCATTATTCTCCCCGGCGCTGCCAGCATCGGAGATGGGGCTTTCGTAGGTTGCTTCAATCTCGGCAGCGTCGTGATTCCCGGCAGCGTCAACAGCATCGGAAGCGGTGCGTTTGAAGGGTGCGTCAATCTGACCGGCGTCGTTTTTCTCCCCGGCCTCACCAACATCGGAGACGGAGCCTTTGAAGGTTGTGTCAGCCTGGGCAGTCTGACCATACCGTCCACTGTCGCCAGCATTGGCGCCAACGCCTTCGAGTCCTGCATCAGCCTGAACAACGTCTATTTCTATGGCGATGCACCCGCCGTCGGTCCGGGTCTGTTCAGTAATGACAGCATCCCAGCGGTTTATTATTGGCCTTTGGCCACCGGCTGGGGTGCCGCTTTTGCCGGGATTCCGACGGTGCCGGGGGTGCCGGAAACAAGCGCTGCACTATTTACCTACGATGCGTCTGGCGGATCCGCCACTATCACCGGCTACAAAGGGCTGGGCGGTTTTGTAGTCATTCCAACCAACATCAATGGTCTCACGGTGACAGCCATAGGAAATGGTTGGACCCCTGTCTTTGGCTCCAGCCTGACCAGTGTTGTCATTCCCGACAGCGTCACCTCAATCGCTGGGGGTACACCTGAGGGCGCTACCTCCCTAAGAGGTGCTGCATTCATGGGCTGCACCGGCCTGACCAACCTCGCCATCCTCGGTAGTCCAACCTTCGGAGACTTTGCGTTTTACCAAAGTTCACTCACGAGTGCCTACATTGCCGGTGGAACCATTGGCGGTTGGGCGGTGTTCGACTCCTCTTACGGTCTGACCAACGTTACGCTTGGCAATGGCGTAACCAGCATTGGGGGCGGGGCCTTCAGCGGTGATCCCATCTCAAGCCTCTATATTCCAGGCAGCGTCAATCTCATTGAAGGCAGTGCGTTTGATGCTACCGGACTAACGAACGTGATCTTTGGCGCCGGGGTGTCGTCCATTGAGGATATGGCTTTTCAGCAGTCCTACATACTGCGCGATGTGCTCTTTTTGGGCAACGCTCCCACCGTGATTAATATTTCGTCGGATCACGGGGTATTCGCTTTTTCGCCGACGAGGGTCTATTACCTGCCGGGCACGACCGGTTGGAGCAACACTTTTGGAAGTTGCATCTACACCGGTTGGGATGCTGCGCCGACGGTCTTGTGGAATCCGGTCATCCAAACCGGCAACGGCAACTTTGGCGTTCAGAACAATCAATTTGGGTTCAACATCACCGGCACGACCAACATCCCCATCGTGGTGCAAGCCTGCGCGAATCTGGCCAATCCCGTTTGGACGCCGCTGACGAACGTGACGCTGACCAACGGTTCAGTCCATTTCAGCGAACCCGTGCAGTCCAACACCCCCGCCCGCTACTACCGCATCACCTATCCATGACGGATTGAAGCATTGCGGCGCGAGGGCAACCGCCAATCCCTCCGCCCCTTCCATAAGTCGTTGGTAATCAATGATTGTTATGGTGTAGCGGGATGCAAGCGGTTTCCCCAGGCTCAACAGCTTGGAGGTTGGAGATTGGGTCTTGGGGTTTGGTGTGACAGGTGTGCCGCCGGTTTCCCTCCGGGCGCAAGGCTGGTCGCTGTAGTCCCGTGGTCCGTAGTCCCGTAGTCCGTCATCCCGTGTAACGGCATGTAACGGTTACGTAACGGGTCGAAAAGTCCCGTTTCTCATAGGTAATGTAACGGTGTAACGGATGTGCCGCCGGTTTCCCCCCTGTAGCGGCGGTCTGGCGACCGTCGCCATCCACGCCTGCCGCCCAGTGCCGCACCTGTGTAACGGCATGTAACCGTTATGTAACGGGTCGAAAAGTCCCGCTTCTCATAGGTAATGTAACGGTGTAACGGGTGTGCCGCCGGTTTCCCCACGGCGCAAAGCTGGCAGGCGCCGTTGGACCGCCCGCCCCCCTTTGCCGCACCCGTGTAACGGCATGTAACGGTTATGTAACGGGTCGAAAGGCACCGCTTCTCATAGGTAATGTAACGGTGTAACGGGTGTGCCGCCGGTTTCCCCCCGGCGCAAACGGTCTTGCTCTTGGACGCGCGGAAATCACCGCACCACGCTGACCCCCTCCTCTTTCACCCGCGCTGCCACGTCCTCGATCTTGGCATATTGCACCAGCAGATCAACCACCTTTTCGTGCAGGATCGGCCGATGGACCACCTGCTCCATCCGATGGTTTTTATCCAATTCCTGATATAGCTTGTCCACCGGCATCTTGTGCTCCACCGCCAGCGTCTGCAGCCGCGCCACGATCTCCGTCTTCTCAACCCGGATTCCCTCCTTCTCCGCGATCTTCTCAAACACAAACAGCGCCTTCACCCGCTTCCGCGCCACGGTAATCGCCTTGGCGTATATGTTGTCCTTCTCCGCGTCGAGCGCCTCCTTGGAAACCCCCCGCTCCTGGTTCTCGCTCACTATCCCGTACACAATCTCCCGCGTTTCCGCGGTGACAACCGCCTCCGGCAGGTCGCACTGCACGCTGTCAATAAGCGCGTCCGTGAGCTGCTGCCGAATCTTCCGGTTCTGCGTCTGGTTCCACTCGTTCTGCAAATCCGCGCGAATCCCTTCCCGCAACGTTTCCAGATCCTTGGCGCCCCACGACTCCGCGAATTTCTGGTCCATTTCCGGCAGCACCTTCTCCTTCACTTCCACCAGCTCAACCTCATAAACCCCTTTCTTCCCCGCCAGCGCCGGCAGCATAAAACCCGCAACGAAATCAACCGTCACCGTCCGTTTCTCCCCCGCCTTCGCACCCAGCAATTGCGCGCTGAACCCGGGCAGGAACGAATCCCTCTCCGTCTCGATCCAGAACGCCTTGTTCTCCGTCAGCCCCTTGGCCGTGCGGGCCGTCTCGGTGATCGGTTTGCCGTCGCACGTGCCCGTGTAATTCACCACCGCGATGTCCCCCTTCTGCACCGGCCTGTCCACCGTCAGAAACGTCTTCTGCCGCTCGCGAAACATCCGCAATGCCTGCTCGATGTCGTTCGGCGTCGCCCCGCCGATTTCCCGCTCCGCGCGCAGACCCTTGTATTCCGGCAGCTCAAATTCCGGCGCCGTTTCCATCGTAGCCACAAAATGCAGCGGCTGTCCCCGCGTGAACTGGACCTCCTCGATATCCGGCGCCACCACCGGCCGGATCTTCTGCTCCGTGCATGCCGCGTGAAATGAGTCGGTAATCACCTTCCGCTTCACCTCATCCTGGATTTCCGCCTCAAACCGTTTCACCACCAGTTCTTTCGGTGCCTTTCCAGGACGAAACCCGGGGAATTTCACGCCCCGCTGATACTTGCCGGCGACGTCCACAAAGGCCGCCTCGATTTTCTCCGGTTCAACCTCCACTCGCATCAATCGTTTGCAGGGAGCCAATATTTCTACCGTCACATTCACAAAAAATCCTTTCGATTCGCTGGTCAATCCGACCATCGGGTCAGCAACGCTACGGACTGCCGGCCTCCCCGTCAAGCCATTGCGCCGCCGCCAGTCACATTTTCCCTCTTAATCCCAATTCTAATCTTAATCTTAATCTCCACTTCCGTTCATCCCTGATCCGTCACGATGTCGTGGAACTTAAGGATGTCGCCTTTTTCCCCCTTCAGTTCCGCCTCCTTGAACTTCATGGCCGTGCGCGGATGCTGGTTCAACATGCCCGTCAGCAAATACGGCAAATCATAGCCCCAGCGCAACCTCTCGCGCATCGGCTCGATGTGGTTCTGCACGCAGTCCAGCACCGGCCGAATCTTGTATTTCGGATTGTGCAGGAACGCCAACAGCAACTCCATCGGGCAGTTCCCCGCGCCGCGCCCAAGGCCCGCCATCGTCGCATCCAGAAAATTCGCCCCTTCGATGATCCCTTCGATGGTATTGGCAAACGCCAGTTGCATGTTGTTGTGCATGTGAACGCCCACCGCCTTGCCCGAGGACTTGCAGTAGCCCATATACTTCTTGACCAGCGCGTGAATCTGCTCGCTGTAAAACGCCCCGAAACTGTCCACCAGGTAAATCACATTCACTTCCGACTTCGCCAGCATCTCCAGCCCTTCGTTCATCTCCCGGTCCGGGACTGTCGAGGCCGCCATCAGGTTCACCGTCGTTTCGTAGCCTTTGTCGTGCGCGTCCTTGATCATCTCCAGGGCCGTCGGAATCTGGTGGATGTAAGTCGCCACCCGGATCATATCCAGCACCGACTCCTTCTTCGGCAAAATATCCTCCCGGTAATCGCACCGTTCCGCGTCCGCCATCACGCACAACTTCACGGCCGCCTTCTTATCCCCCACAATCCGCCGCAACGCTTCCTCCGTGCAATACTTCCAATCCCCATGCTCACCCGCCTTGATCCCTTTGCGCGACGCCTTGTAGCCCAGCTCCATGTAATCCACGCCCGCCGCGATGCACGTCTCATAAACCACCTTCACGATCTCGCCCTCGAAATGGTGATTGTTCATCAGCCCGCCGTCCCGGATCGTGCAGTCCACAACCTTGATTTCAGGCCGGAACGAGAGCCAGCGGCTCGCGGCGCTGATTTTGCTTGTCGTTTCAGATTTCATGGCATCGTTTGCTTCCTGTCGCCGAAGACTGGTAATCCCGGCCCGGATCTCAAGTCAATCACGAAAACCAAAATAAGTCTTGCGCCCATCCGATTCCCTGCTACCCTGTCCCACTCGATTTATGAAAACAGAAATTCATCCCAAATACATGGATGCGGAAATCCGTTGTGCCTGCGGCAACGTCATCAAAACCCGCTCCACCAAGCCCCACATGATGCTCGGCATTTGCAACCTGTGCCACCCCTTCTACACCGGCACCCAGAAATTCGTGGACACTGCCGGCCGCGTGGACAAATTCCAGCAGCGCATGATCAAGACCCAGGCCGCCCAAGCCGCCCAGGCCGCCAAGACGCCCAAAAAGCGCAAGTAGCCCCTTTACCACCGACCGCCCGCAAGAGCACCAACTCTTGCGGGCGGCCTATTTTCTGCCGGCCCCGTCCCGCCCCCGTCCCGTTCGCCCCGGCTTGACTGACTGAGATTAACCGTGGACTTGCGCCCCTACATCGAAAAATTCGCCCGCCGCCAGACCGGCGTCGAGACCGCCCTCAGCGATCCCAAGGTCTTTGACAACCCCGCCAAGGCCCAGGAACTCGCCCGCGAATACGCGCGCCTCAAGGAACTCAATGCCAGCGGCGAACGCTACCTCAAAATCCTTGCCGACCTCGCCGAACACGCCGCCACACTCAAAACCGAGACGGCCGACAGCGAACTTGCCCAACTCGCCCGCGAAGAAGTCAACCTCCTCCAAGCCGAGGAAAAAATCCTCGCCCGCAAAATCCATTTTGGCCTCGCCCCGCCCGACCCCGCCGACTCCCGCAACACGATCATCGAAATTCGCGCCGGTGCCGGCGGCAACGAATCCGCCCTCTTCGCCGCCGACCTCTACCGCATGTACACCCGCTACGCCGAAGGTTGCGGCTGGAAAATCGAAAACATGGACAGCAGCCCCTCCGACCTCGGTGGCTTCAAAGAAATCATCTTCGGCATCACCGGCCACGACGTCTTCAAACGCCTCAAATACGAAAGCGGCGTCCACCGCGTCCAGCGCGTCCCCGCCACCGAAGCCCAGGGCCGCATCCACACCAGCACCGCCACCGTCGCCGTCCTTCCCGAAGCCCAGGAAGTGGACATCGAAATCCGCCCCGAAGACCTCGAAATCAACGTCTGCCGCGCCTCCGGCAAAGGCGGCCAGGGCGTCAACACCACCGACTCCGCCGTCCAGATCATCTACAAACCCACCGGCATGATCGTCCGCTGCGCCGACGAACGCTCCCAGCAAAAAAACAAAGTCAGGGCCATGACCGTCCTCCGCTCCCGCCTGCTGGAACACAAAATCGCCGAAGAGAACGCCCGCTACGCCGCCCGCCGCAAAGATCAGGTGGGCACCGGCGAACGCAACGAACGCATCCGCACCTACAACTTTCCCCAAAACCGCGTCACCGACCACCGCATTGAAGTGACCCTCTACAACCTCCCCACCTTCCTCGACGGCGACCTCGACACCCTCATCGAGCCGCTGATGGCCAACGACCTCGAACAACGCCTCGCCGCCGTCAACCTCTAACCCCAATACCGCCGGCATGGCGAACTTGAGGAATTCAAGAAACATGGTTCTCATTATACGAACCGCCCACCCCCCGCCTGACGTGTGGATGCTCACGCATGACCACGCCAATCCCAGCGCCAACGGCGCGACCTAACACCAGCCCAGGACAACGCCCTGGGAAACCGCCCGCCGCCGCCGCTGGCAAACTCGCGGAGCCAAACACATGAGCGCGCCATTCCCAGCGCCAACGGCGCGGTCTAACAACAGCCCAGGGCAACGCCCTGGGAAACCAGAAACACCATTCAACCAAGCCCTGAAAGGGCGACCCAACCCATGCCCCAATCCCTCACGCGATTGCACGTCCATCTTATTTTCAGCACGAAACACCGCGCCCGCCTGCTGCCGGACACCATCCGGCCATCGCTCCACGCCTACATGGCCACGGTGTAGCAAAATTTCGGCTGTCCGCCGGTGCTCATCAATTCCGTCGAAGACCACCTCCACATCCTCTTTGAACTGGCGCGTACCGTGACCGTCAGCGAGGCGGTGGAAGAGGTCAAGAAGTCACCGTCCAAATGGATCAAAACTCAGGGGAATGAATTTGCCGGTTTCGCGTGGCAGGCCGGTTACGGGGCCTTTGCGGTCAGCGAATCGAACGTGCCCGCGATTCGTCAATACATTGCCGGGCAGCAGGCGGCGGCTCCATTGGCCGATTAGGCTTTAATGCCCCATACCCTGTTTAGGGCGTAACAGGCGTAACAGCGTAACTTCTCCTATGAAGGCTTTGTTACGGCCTCTTTTCCTGTT
>Ga0302320_10005411_pt1 | contig 28673 bp, 30 predicted proteins | sample Bog_T0_3_FD_202130 | JGI IMG/M metagenome (GOLD analysis project Ga0302320, IMG submission 202130) | Peat permafrost microbial communities from Stordalen Mire near Abisko, Sweden - Bog_T0_3 | ecosystem: Environmental > Terrestrial > Soil > Wetlands > Peat | place: Sweden: Abisko, Stordalen Mire...
CGCTCTTGTGGGGCAGGACACGCGGCCGCGCCAGGGGTTGAGGGTTCTGTATCGTTTCGTCCGTGGGAGAGGTGCGATCGGCGGGAGAGTTGGCCGAGGTCAGCGATCCAGCGTGGCCGGCGTTACTGGACAGCTTCGAGGCCACTGGCGAACGCGTCAGAGTCCTACCCAACTCACACTACGGCGATCCCTGGCGTACCCGCTTTGCCGGTGCTGACAGTTACCGGGAACGCACCCGCGCCAAGTCGCCAAATTCCCTAAGCAGCTCCATAGATCATCGTGACAACAAACAGAACGATCGCCCCGAAAAGTGCCACTACGCCACTAACGACCGAAAGCATCGTATATCCCCAGAGAGGGATCGATGACGGGAGCCCAGTTGCATACCTCGAACAGCTCGGTAAACCTCACGCACCATGTAATAGGTTGACCCAGCGATGAGACCCAGGGCCACTGGGACAAGCCACCAGAGCCCTCCCATAAGTTCCATGTAAGCGTCTATCGCCAACCAGTAGACAGCGATACCCCAACCGACTATCGCCATCCCCGTCAACGCAAACGCGCCACCGGCCGAAAGACACCTAGGCGCAGGTCCGCCGCAAACCCTGAGCGTGGCGAGTCCGGTCACAGCCTCATTTTACGGGGAACTGCCCCCCTGTTGCGCCCCAGTCGGCGAGCCGCCACTCGGAGAACGTGGGCCTCCCTCCTCCGGCGTGAACTCCGACCCCAACGTGGAACCAGAGGTCACCGTCCGCCATAGTCCGGGACGGGAGGCATATCGTTCCATCGGGCGCAATCCAGCACCAACCGCCTTGACTCAGCCTGGAACGAGGTGGAGAAGAGATGAACTGCTGGAGTGGCGACCCATAGTCGCTCCTCTCCACGTCGGGCATGGACAGGCCCTTGAGCCAAGTCGCACCGCCGTCGGTTGTCTGCCAAACGGTGGTCACGCCGGGAGGTGCTGGCCATTGGTGGTCGGTCAGCGCCCAAGCGTCTTTCGAAGTCAGGAAGAAAGCGCCAGTGACCTGAAGGGCGGTCGGCTTTTGCGGCCAGGTGGGGAAGACGACCTGCCAGCTGGCGCCCGAGTCGGTGCTCCGCAGGATGTCCGTGCCGTCGTAGGCCCAGGCGGTCCCTCCCCCGAGGGCGAGCACGTCGCCTGAACCGGAGGCAGGGCCGCCTGTTGTGTTCGCTCCTCGGGCCACTACGCCTTGCCGTTGGAGTCGTGTCGCGGCTGTTGTCGGCGAGCGGGTGCTCAATGACGCAGCACGAGGAACCGTGGCACCGCTGCAGAGCGTCAGCTGAGCACACAGCATTGCGAAGGCCACGCTCCCCCTTTTCAGCCGCACAAAATCTCTACCTTTGGGCAGGCCCCCGTAGTTCCAGAGGTCTCCTGATCGTGACGGCCACCGGGGACATTCACAGCGGAGGGAGCGTGGAAGAGCGGCCGATGGCTGACACGGGCCGGAAGTTGGACGCCTGCGCCTGGGGCCGGGCCTGGACCAGCACCAGGTTGTCCCAAGTTCCCTCAGCCCACTGGTGCTGGCTCGCGACGAGGCCACGGGCGGTGAAGCAGGTGGTCGAGAACGGGTGCCTGGTGGTGGTCCTCCCGGGCAAGTCCGCTGCTGCAGCGCTCACGCTCGTCAGGCAAGTGAGCCGCCCGAAGGCGGAGGTGTCCCGCTGGGAAACTGTCAGGTGCTGGCTTGCCGGTGGCTCGGCCGGCACGACCTGCTGCAGGCCCGTGAAGACCGTCGCTGGGATGTAGGGCAGAGTGGCCATCGAGAACCCGTTGGAGGCTTGGTAGGTGCCCTGACCACAGTGCCAACCCGGGCGCGTCGGCATGGTCCAGCAGTCCCCGAAGTGCTGGCCATTTTCTATCCACTGCAGCTGGTAACCATCCACTGCGTGCATGAAGAACGACCAGACGGCGCCCTTGGTAATGAAGGGATCTGATACAGGGGCCTGGCCCTTGTGGGCAACGTCGACCGTCCATTCGGGGCCTGGGAAGATCGCAAGTTGCCCTGACACTTTGTAGGTCGCCTCGAAGTCCCCACTGAGACCACGTTCGGCCAGCGCCAGCACCCTCGCTGGCGACGGGAGCGCCCCGGTGGCGGATGCCACCCCGGCCGAGGAGACCAAGCAGGCAAGAGCAGCAACGGCGCTCAGCCTGGCCGGCTTGCGACCGACAGCGCTGGGGCCCATGACCAACCAACCCTCGCCGCCCCGGGAGCGTTCCACCCGCTTGGTTTGTGGCCTTCTTTGAGCGGACCGCCGGTCAATCAGCCCTCCTGTGGCCACGACGCCCCGCGGACGTGCGCATAACAACCCTTACGGAGCGTAGTCGTCGGTCCCGACAAAGGCCTGCTCAGACTTCGAGACGGCTACGAGCCGCCCGGCAACCTGAGCGCCAAGAGCCAGAACGCGCGGGGCTCTGGCCAACCGACTGCGCGGTCGGGATACGCGTCAAGCTTCTGCTGATGAGTCCAGCGGGGCTGTGCTACCATGTGACCACGAGGTGACCACAATGGCAAATCTGAAGAGTGTGGGGGTCCGTGAGTTCCGGGACCACGCGACGACCTACCTGTCAGGCTCAGACCCCGTCGCCATCAGCAAGCACGGTGAGGTGATCGGCTTCTACATCCCGGTCGAACGGGACCAGCGACAAGCTAAGCGAGCCCTGGCGCAGCTCGGAGAGACCGTCGAAAGGGTCCTCGCCGACGCTGGCTTGTCCGAAGAGGAGCTGGCAGGCTTGTTCGACCTGCGCCAGGTTCCCGGCGAATGATCGTCGTGGTGGACGCGAGCGTGCTCGTGTCCGAGTTGCTGCGCAAGCGGGGCCGGGACTTGTTCGCCCACCCAGACCTGCGCTGCGTCGTGGCCGAAGAGCAGTGGGAGGAAGCCGAGCACGAGCTGGAAAAGCGGGTCTCTGTCATCGTTGGCCAGGGACGCCTGACGGCCGAACAGGCCGGGCTGGTGCACCAAGCGGTCCGCGACCTCTTGGACGCCGGGGTGATCGAGGTCATTCCCAGTTCCTCCTACGAGCACCTGGAAGCGGTCGCGCGTCGGCGGGTGCCCCGTGACCCCAAAGACTGGGCACCGGTGGCTCTCGCGCTCGCCCTGAACGTGGGGATCCTTACCGGCGACAACGATTTCCTGGGTTGTGGCTGCCCAACGTGGACGGTCGAAACTCTGAGCCGCGAGCTCGCAGAGGCATCGCCGGACAGCTGATGTCTGCCGCTGGCCGCACCCCGTAACACCCGTTCTGACGTGCCGCCGCCAGTGATACCACGGGGCCGCGGGCGCGCCAGACCGACGGTTTCTCCTGCGTTCGGCAGAGCGACCGGTACATAACATCATGTCCAAGTGATGCATAAGTCCAGCAATCTGGCCGAGGTGCCGTGGCCTTAGCTGGCCATGGCGACGGGATGGGTGGCGTGCGCTCGACGGACCGTCTCGGGGGCGGCCTCGGAGATACCCAGGTAGCGCACCTTGCCCGCCTGAACCAGCCCGCTCATGGCTGCTCACGTCTCCTCGACGGGGACGCCCGGGTCGACCCGGTGCTGGTAGTAGAGGTCGATATGGTCCACGCCCAATCGCTCAAGAGACGCGTCTGCAGCTTTGCGCACGTACTCGGGACGGCCGTTGACGCCCACTCGGCTGCCGTCGGGGTTGCGCTCGTTGCCGAACTTGGTGGCCAGCACGACCTCCTCGCGTCGCCCGCTGCTTCAGCGAGGGCCTGCCGTTTACCCGGCTCACCGCCTTTGAGCAGGTCGTTTCCGAGAGCGGGCGACGGGAATCGGACCCGCATGACCAGCTTGGAAGGCTGGAGCTCTACCATTGAGCTACGCCCGCAGTGTGGCTGAGGTTAGCAGTGTAACGCCTGCTCCTGGCGCGGCCCGACGGCGACCGCCGGGCTCCTGCGCCAGCCTCCCCCGGTTGTTGGAGCGCCGAGCGTTGATGGTCCGCCGGGCCCGGCCCAACTGCCGCTCCCTGGCACCGGGCCCGCTTGAACAGGGGCACCAGGGAGCCGTGCCGGTCCGGTGAGGCCCGAGGGCGCCGCTTAGGCCGAAGGATCGGGGACGAGGCGCAGGTACGGCTTCTTGGCGTCGAAGCCGTTGGGGAACAGCTTGTGGGCGTCTTCGTCGCTCACGGCGGGAACGATTATGACGTCGTCGCCGTGCTTCCAGTCGACCGGCGTGGCCACCTTGTGCTTGTCCGTCAGTTGCAGGGAGTCGATGACCCTCAACAGCTCGTCGAAGTTGCGGCCCGTCGAGGCCGGATAGGTCAGGGTCAACCGCACCTTGTTATTGGCGTCGATTATGAACACCGACCGCACGGTCGCCGTAGCGCTGGCGTTGGGGTGGATCATGTCGTAGAGGGTCGCCACCGCCCGGTCGGGGTCGGCGATGAGGGGGAAGTTGAGCGCGTGGCCGGTGACGTCGGCTATGTCTCCCTTCCAGCCATTGTGATGTTCGATCGAGTCGACTGACAAGCCGATAACTTTGGTGTTTCGGTGGGCGAACTGGTCCTTCAAAGCGGCGACGCGACCGAGCTCGGTGGTGCAGACGGGGGTGAAGTCCGCCGGGTGCGAGAAGAGCACGGCCCAGCTCCCGTCTTTCCACTCGTGGAACTTGATCTTGCCTTCTGTTGTCTCCGCCTCGAAGTCGGGAGCGGTGTCACCAAGTCTCAGGGTCATCTGGGGTCCCTCCTGGGATGGGGCTGCGGGTGCGATCGGACGTCGGTTCCGGGGACCCACCATAGTCATAGAAAAGGTTCGTGCAAAGGGAGACGGCGGCAGGCTGGGAAGGCGGGACGCGCTCGCTGTAAGTTGCAGGTGCCTGCCTAGGCGACCCGGGAGCTGCACGAGTGGAACACACCAATGGACGGCCCAGCGAGGAGCCTCGGCCCGCGGCCAATGAGCTGGCGGCCGAGTTCGAAAGGACCTTCGGCCGGCTACCGGAGATGGCCTGGAGCGCGCCCGGCAGGGTCAACCTCATAGGCGAGTACACAGACCTCAACGAGAGCTTCGTCCTCCCCATAGCCATCCCCAGTTCAACCCGTGCTCTCGTGGCTGCCCGCTCCGACCGGGCGCTGGTGGTGCGCTCGACCCATCAGGGCTATGGCGAAGGCTCCGCTCCGGTTACGGTCCAGCTCGGGGGCTCCGCCCTCCCCGGAGGCTGGGCCGCGTACCCGGCGGCCGTCGCCCTGGCGCTGGAAGCGACCGGTTACCCCGTCCCGGGGGCTGAGCTGTTGATCGACAGCGACGTCCCGGTCGGGGCTGGGCTGTCCTCCTCGGCCGCCCTCGAATGCAGCGTCGCCGCCGCCCTGTGCTCCCTGGCTGGTGTCGATGTGCCTCCGATGGACCTGGCCGTTGTCGCCAGGCGGGCCGAGAACGACTTCGTTGGAGTGCCGTGCGGGATCATGGACCAGGCGGCGTCGATGTGCTGTCAGGACGCTCATGCCCTAATGCTGGACACCCGCAGCCTCGAGGTGGAGCAGGTGCCATTCGACCTCGCCGCGGCCGGCCTCGGGCTCCTGGTCGTCGACACCCGGGTCAAGCACGAGCTCGGTGCCTCCGCGTACTCGCGGCGTTGGGAGGCGTGCCAGCTGGCGGCCCGCGCTCTGGGCGTACCGGCACTACGTGACGTAGCCCCGGGCCAGGTCGAGAGCTCATTGAGAGCTCTGGCCGGGGTGTGGGACGGCGAAGTGCTCAAGCGTGCCCGGCATGTGTTCACCGAACAGGCCCGGGTGCTCCACGTGGTGGAGGTGCTCCGGTCCGGCGACCCGGCCGCCATGGGGCCGGACCTGTTAGCCGGCCACGCCTCGCTGCGTGACGACTTCGAGGTGTCGTGCGCCGAGCTCGACGCCGTCGTAGACGCGGCCTGCTCCGCGGGGGCCATCGGTGCCCGGATGACCGGGGCCGGTTTCGGGGGTTCAGCGATCGTGCTGGCCGACGAGGCCCGTCTCGGGGCCATCGGGTCAGCCGTGCGGGCGGCGTTCGACGACCGGGGCTTCGCCCCCCCGCACTGCTTCCCCGTCACCGCCTCGGCCGGCGCCCACCGGATGTTCTGAGCCGGCCAGCAGCCGGGCCGCCGGCCCCGGCCCGCCCGAAGCCGCAGCCGTCAGAAATTTCTCCCCTGGCGTGCCATCCGCGCGCCCGAGCGGTTGCGGATACCAACGACGGTCGTTCATCCGTAAGTCATAACAAGGAGAAAACATATGCCTGGTATTTCCCGCCGTCGCTTTCTCCGCGACGCCTCCTTAGGTGCTGCCGCCGTTGGCGCGCTCGCCGTCGTTGGCCCTCAGGCCCTCGGCGCCGCTACCGCGTCGGCTTCGCCGCTAAGCCGAGGTACCGCCACCGACAGCGAGCGCTTGTCCGCCTCTGCGGCGACCGGGACCAACGTCATGGCCCACGTCGTGGACGACAAGTCCGGCACGATCTCACTGTACTCAGGGACCAAGAAGGTCACCTTCCAGGACCACGCCCTGGCCGAGGCATTGCTGAGGACTGCCCGGTGAGCACGCTTACGATTTCCCGCCCCTTACCGGACCGAGCCGAGGAGAGCTGAGCAATGTCTTCGCACAGAGAAGCACCCGGGACGTCAAAAGACCCGGTAATCGACAGCACCGACCTTTATGCCTTTGTCAGTCCTGACAAACCAGGCACGGTGACCATTATCGCCAACTACATCCCCTTGCAAGACCCGGCCGCCGGCCCCAACTTCTTCGAGTTCGGGGACGACGTTATGTACGGGATCCACATCGACAACAACGGCGACGGTCTCGCCGAGATCACTTACAATTTCCGCTTCAAGACCGAGACCGTCGACCCGGATACCTTCCTTTACAACACCAGCACCATCACCCCCCCGGCTCCCGGCAGCGCGAAGTACGCCAATTTCAACCGGCCGCAGACTTATTACGTCAGCAGGGTCGACGCCGACGGTAAGGACAGGATCCTGGCGGCGGGCCTCCCGTGCCCGCCGTGCAACATAGGCCCACGCTCGACCCCCAATTACCCGGCGCTTTCGGCCGCCGCTGTGCGCCAGTTGCCCGATGGCGAGACGGTGTTCGCCGGCCAGCGGGCCGAGGGTTTCTTCGTCGACCTCGGCTCCATCTTCGACCTGGGCGGCCTGCGCCCGCTCAACAGCCACCACCTCATCCCGCTGGCGAACGCAGCCGGTATAAACAGCCTGGCTTCGAAGAACGTCCACTCGATCGCCATCCAGATCCCGATCACCAAACTGACCTCGGGCGGCAGGACGCCGTCGGGCCCGACGGCCAGTGACGCCGTGATCGGGGTGTGGACCACGGCCAGCCGCCAGACGGTCAAGATGATCAACGCCGGCAAGGGCACGGCCACCGACAGCGGGCCCTACGTGCAGGTTTCCCGCCTCGGGATGCCGCTCGTCAACGAGGTTGTCGTCCCCGTCAGCCTGAAGGACTATTTCAACAGCCAGCCCCCGGCCAAGGACGCCCAGTTCGCGGCGGCAGTGGAGAACCCGGAACTGGCCAAGTTGATCCCCGTGCTCTATCCCGGGGCCTTCCCCAACCTGGCCGCCTACCAGGCCGCCGGGAAGACCCGTCCCGACATCGTGGCCATCTTCGCCACCGGGATACCGGCCAGCATCCTGCCCAGTGCCCCCACCAACGTCGGTGGCAAGGCCATAGCCGAGATGCTCCGGCTCAACGTCGCCGTGGCGCCCACCACCGTAGGTAGCAAGGGCTATAGCGCTCTTGGTGTCATCGGGGGCGACAGAGGCGGCTTCCCCAACGGCCGCCGGCTCCAGGACGACGTGGTCACCATCGAGCTCCAGGCCTTGGCGGGGGCGACCATACCCCTGGTCGACAAGACCTACAAGGTGGACGCGGTGGTCTCAGCCGTGAGCGACGGTGCGCCGTCGGAACCCAGCTGCTACCGGTCGACTTTCCCTTATCTAGCCGACCCGCACGACGGTTACGACAACCCGTCGACCACGCCGACGGCGACGCCGGGCTCCAAGTAACCAACCCATGGCAACGCTGTCTCAACCGACGGCCCCGGCTTCGGGGCACGGGGCCTGGAGGGAACAACCCTTCGAGGACTCCGGGCCCCGCTCGGGCCCTCCCGACGCCCTCGTCCTCGACATCGGCGGGGACATCGGGGCGCTCATTATCTATGCCGACGAGTCCTGCCTGGGGTCAGAGATAGACCTGACCCCGGTCGGGGCCCCGCGCAGTCACCACCTGCACACCATGGTCCGGCGCCGCCGGGCGACCGGCAAGGATGTGATCGCCGGCCTTTACCCCGAAGTGCGTGAAGGTACCTACATCGTCTGGGGGCTCGAAGACAGTGGCCCCTTAGGTGAGGTGACGGTCATGGGCGGGCAGGTGAGCGAGTTCCGCGCCGGCAGCTGCCGGCCCTAGTAGGCCCGGCGGGCCTCCGCCCGATCCAACGGACGGCCTGCCGGGCACGTCCACACCGTTCTGCCGTGGCCGCCGTGGCGCGGCGGCGCCCTCGACCAGAAAGCGGGCCTATTTCATGATTGCCAACATTCTCGGGTCGGACACCCTCATCGTCCTGGTGGTGGCTGTTGTCGTGCTCTTCGGCGGCAGCCAGCTGCCAAAACTGGCCAAGAACGTGGGCTCGGCGGGCCGTGAGTTCCGCCGGGCCCAGGCCGAGGCCGAGCTCGGTCACTCCCGGACCGAAGCAACGGCGACCGTCCCTCCGGCGGCAGTGCTCCCTGCGGCCGTCCCCGCCGACGACATGATCGTCGTCAGCCGTTCGGAGCTCAGGCAACACGTAGCCAGCCTGATGGAAGAACGGGACAGCTCGTCGCGGCGCTGAGCCCCCGGGGCGAGCTTAAGAGTCCCGGAAACCGGTCTCCTTATGGCTGCCGTCGCACAAGGGTTTGTTGGCCGACCCGCCGCAACGGCATAGGGTCATCCGGGGGCGGGGCTCGAAGGGCTGGCCGTCGGAACGTTCGACGGGGATAGTCCCGGTCACGAAATAGGGGCCGTCGGCGGTGACGGCGATCCCGACGGGGAGCTCACGTTCGACGTCAGGGCCGGCGGCGGTCAAGCGGTAGGTCAGGGCGCCGGAGGGGCATTGCTCGATCATGGCCATCATCTGGCTGCTGGTGGCGGGGTCTTCGGTCCCTTCGACCATCTTCCACACGTTGGTGAGACGGTTGCCGCAAAAGCCGGCGTGCTCGCAGATGGCCCGGTCGTCGCGCACCACTACTCCGGTGCCCTCGTACGATTTGGCCCGTTCGTCATAGGTGGAGGTCGGTGCGGTCTCCGTACCGTCGAAGTGCCCCACGGCGTGGGTGCCGTCGCAGAACGGTTTGTTGGACGAGCCACCGCAGCGGCACAGGGCGACGACGTTGCGAGCTCCAAGCTCAGCCGTGGTCCGCGCCCCCGTCGGCTCCCCCTCATCGGAGGCGACGATCGTGCGGCGCGTCACCGGCACCGCGCCGCTAACCAGGTAGGGACCATTGGGCTGGACCTTGATCCTGGCCGGGCGGTCGACGTCGGGCATGGTCATGTCTCCTTCTAGAGCGCTCCGGGGAAGTCTGTCATACCTGGCAGAATCGCTGCGTCCGTCGAGGAAAGGTGGCTACCTACAAGTGCCCAGCCGCAGTCGGTTGAGGGGCAGGCTCTGGCTGTTCGTGGGCGTCGCCCTGGGCATCGCCCTCGGCCTCGGGCACCTCGCCTACTTCCACGGGGCGGCCGTCTCCCTTTCGGACACGGCTCTGCGCATAGTCAACACGGCCGGGCTGACGGTGGTCCACGACGCGGCCAAGCACGGTGCGCCTCGCCGGGCCGTGGAGGGGCTCACCGCCGTCTTGGCCGTGCTCTTGCCGGGGGTAACGGCCTTCCTGTTGGTACTGGCGGGGCGCTCCACCTTGCGCCTGCGCACCATTGTGGCCGTGCTGTTGGCCATCCTCGGGATCGCCGCCTTTTTCTACCTACCGGGTGGCAACGCCACCGGGGTGGCGGTGATGGCCCTGGTCGTCGCCGGGCTGTTGGTGGCGGCCACCGGGCCGCTCGTGGTGGCCCCGCTGGTGGCGGTGGCGACACTGATCGGGCTGGCGTTCCTGCCCCGGCTGTTGGCCAGTCACAGCACCCTCCCCAATGCCCCCGTCAGCGCCTTGCACGAGGCGCTTTTCGCCACGGCCGGCTCGCCGCTGTGGCTGCGGGTCATCGTGCTCGTCCTGGCGGCCCTGCCGTTCGCCCTGGCCGCCCGGCTGATCGTCCGGTAGCCCATGACGACCGGGTTAGCTCGACTTATCGCCCGGTAGGAGGGAAACTGGGGCCATGGCCGACACTTGCACGCATCAAGGTGCCATACTCACGACCGACGCCAGCGGCAATGGCTGTGTCGAATGCCTGGCCATGGGGGCCCGCTGGGCCCACTTGCGCCGCTGCGCCACCTGCGCCCACGTCGGGTGCTGCGACAGCTCTCCCAACCGGCATGCCACCGCCCATTTCCACGCCACGGACCACCCGGTCATCCAGTCGTTCGAGCCGGGCGAGGACTGGTACTGGTGCTACATCGACGAGTTCGCTTTCGAGTTGGAAGGCGAAGGCCCCAGCCCCTCTCACACTTGAACGCACCGGTCCGTACAGCCCCGGGCCGCGGTTTGTGAAGGGCGGGCCTATAACCAGGCCACGTCGTCGTCGGCCTGGTCGGTCGCTCTCTGGCACGTAGGGCAGTACCACCGTGCCTGTAGGGGGGTGCCGCAGGCCCGGTGACGTGGGCCTTCGTGCTCGTCTCCCATCGCCCGCGCCCCCCAGCTGGCCAGGAGCCTCATGGCGCCGGCCAGCTCCCGCCCTTCGGCGCTCACCTGGTACTCGTAGCGGGCGGGCCTTTCGGAGTAGGGCACAGCCACGACCAGGCCGTCGCCCTCCAGCCGGCGCAGGCGGGAGGACAAGACATTGGGGGCCAGGCCGGGCACGGCGGCCTCGAGATCCTTGAACCGGCGGGGACCTTCGATGAGCGCGTCGATTATCAGCAGCGTCCAGCGGTCACCGACGCGCGCCATGGCGACGTCCAGGGCCGAGTTGCCTGGTCCCTCGTCGCCAGGGCCGGGAGCCGGGCCCGGAATGGCGTCTACCGTGCCGGGGCCTACCGCGCTGGGGCGTGGTCCTGGGCGCCGCCGTTTGTCTCCTGCCCTGCTGAGCTCAGTCATGACCTCGTCCTTATCGGTCTCGCCGGGAATTCTTCGCCGCTGCGCTCTTCGTTGGGAGTAACTTCGTACTTGCAAGTCACAAGTTACATTGTTGAGTGGAGAGGAGCACCATGAGCGTGTCTTTGGTTGAGTTCTCGGACGCGGTGGCTGAGATTATCGCCGCGGCCGCACCGTCCGTCGTCGGAGTGGGTAGAGCAGGTAGCGGCGTCGTCGTGGCTGATGGGCTGGTGGTGACCAACGCCCACAACCTGCGCGGCGAGGTGGCGGTGTCGTTCGAGGACGGCCGGGTGGCCGTGGCCAGTGTGGCCGGCGCCGATATGGACGGTGACCTTGCGGTCTTGTCGGTCGACACCGCCGGGGCCCCCGCCCTGGCGTGGTCGGAGGACGTGCCCGCTCTGGGCCATGTCGTTATAGGCCTGTCCCGGCCGGGCGGGCGGAGCCTGCGCGCCGGTGCCGGTTTCATTTCCGGGCTCGGCGTCAGTTTCCGAGGCCCGGGCGGCAGCAGCGTGACCGGCGCCCTCGAGCACGGAGCGCCCCTCGTCCCCGGGTCCTCGGGCGGGCCCCTGGTCGGCAGCGACGGCCGTCTCGTGGGCATCAATACGCACCGCGAAGGCGAGGGCTTCTACCTGGCCCTGCCGGTCGGAGCGGACCTGAAGGCCCGTATCGACGCCCTGGCCCGGGGCGAGGTGCCCCGCCGGGTACGGCTCGGGGTCGCCCTGGCCCCGCCCAAGCTCGCCCGCCGTGTGCGCCATGCCGTGGGGCTGCCCGACCGGGACGGTCTGCTCGTGCACGCCGTCGAACCGGATGGTCCTGCTGACAGGGCCGGGCTGCGCCGGGGGGACCTCATCGTCTCGGTTGGCGGCCAACCCGTCGGCTCGGCCGGCGAACTGGCGGCCTTCCTCGGTTCCATAGATGACGGCGGTACGGCCGACGTGGTGGTGGTCCGGGGCGTGGAGGAGGTCTCAGTAGCAGTGCACTTCGGTCCGGCGGGGCCGTCCGAGCAGGGTACAGCCTGATGCCGGCGCCGGAGACCTTTCCAGCGCCGGAGACCTTGCCGGCGCCGCCGAACAGGGTCGACGAAGCACTTCTCGACCCGTACTCGCGGACGGTGTCGTGGGTGGCCGACCAGCTCCTACCGTTCCTAGACAGTGAGCAGGAGTGAGCCCGGCGCACCGGGCAGCCCCGAACGGTCTTGGGCCACCTGGTCCCCGGTACCTCTGGTCGGCACTGTGGTCTTACTGCCACCGCCTCTCGGGGCCCGAATAGCCCCGTCCGGTGGTCGCCTCCTGCCTGTGCTTGGTCCCGGGCCCCTATTTGTTGAGTTATCGCCCAGAGAACGGTTTGCACCGTCTATGGCCCCAAGTGGTCCTTCGGCTACTCGGTGGGCCAGGTCGAGCGAGGCCAGCCGGCCCAGGTGGGTGCCTAGGGCTTGGAGCACCACCTCGTCGGTGCCGTTGACGCCCAGCCGGGTGCGGACCCTCGCCCCTGCTGGTGGGGCGACGACGAACGGTGCCGGGACTTGTCGTAGGCGCTGGCCCCGATGGCTCACGGCTTGGCCCCCTTACCAGGCGAAGGCCTACGCCCGATGTCAGTTCTGTCGTCGAGGTCATCAGGACGAAAACCACCGTTCGGCACTAGCAACAACTGTGCCAGGCGGCTGTGACGATAACCCTCTCTGGCGCACCGGTACTTCGTATTGATCACCAATGCGTACAATCGCTCACTGTTCGAGGAACAGTTGTGAACCCTCTCGGGTTCGAAGGCTCGGTGAGCGCCGGTGTGGTCAGCGCGCTGGGCCGGAGCCTCGTGGCCTCCGCCGGGCCCGGAGGCCGACTGCTCGACGACGTCATCCAGACCGACGCCGCCTTGCACCCGGGGAACTCGGGGGGCGCCTTGGTTGTGAGCTCGTCGGAGGTCGTCGGGATCAACACCGCTCTGGTCGGGCACTGGGCCGGCCAGGGCCTGGGGATGGCCGTCCCCATAAATGAGCGGACCAGGACGATCCTCGGGGCCCTAGCCGCCGGCCGCCCTGTCCGGCGCGCCTACCTCGGCATCGGAGGGGGCTCGCGCCCGCTGCCGCCGGTCGTGGCGGCGGCTACCGGCGCCTCCCGTGGGGTCGAAGTGGTCTCGGTGGTCGCCTCGAGCCCGGCGGCGACGGCCGGCTTACGCCCGCGCGATTTGATCGTCAGCGTGGACGGGGAGCCCGTCGGCGATGTCGGCGAGCTCCAGTCCCTGCTAACCGAACGTTTCATCGGGCGGCCCGTCGCCATAGGGTTCGTCCGCGACGGCCGGTTGACGACATCCCAGGTCAGCTGCGTCAAGCTGCATTGAGGCTGATCACCGGGGCCGCTCTGCCTCATCACCTAAACAGATCGCACACGAAATTTACCAGCTGTTCAACGAATATGGGGTACATTGAGCCTCATGAAACAAGTACTTTGCAAACTCGTGGGGCACCGTGATTATGACCCCGAGGTCCTGGCTATAAAGCCTTGGCTAGACCCTGACTTCTATGCGTATGCCCCTGAGGATTTTCGTGAGCCGGTCTGTCTTCGCTGCGGAGAGGTACTTTCGCCCGTAGCGGCTTAGCGCCGTCCCGCCGAGGCCGCGCCAGCCCCGGCGGCCTAAGATAAGATAAGTCTCGCATATGGCTGACCCGTTCAACCTGGAGCGCTTTATCTCCGCCCAGGACGCGGGTGGGATTTACGCCCGTGCCGTCGAGGAACTGCGACGGGGCCAGAAGCGCAGCCACTGGATGTGGTTTGTTTTCCCCCAGGTCGCCGGGCTCGGGCACAGCCCGATGTCTACTAAGTTCGCCATTTCGTCGCTCGAGGAAGCCAAGGCCTACTTGGGCCATGCCGTGCTCGGCCCGAGGCTGGTCGAGTGCGCCGCTATCCTCACAGAAATAGGGGCCCGCAGCGCGGAGCAGATCTTCGGGCCGATCGATGCGCAGAAGCTGCGATCGTCCATGACGCTGTTCCTGCGTGCAGCCCCGAGCGGGACCGTTTTCCAGCAGGTGCTCGACCGTCATTTCGGCGGTGTCGCGGATCCGGCAACCGACGAGCGTCTCTGGACGGGCGGCCCGCCCACCCTCTAGTTGTCCCGTCGCCCCTAATGGTCCACTCGGGCCGAGGTCAGCGGTCCTGTTGGGCCACATCCCAGAGGTGGTGCACCGTGTCGTGGACCATGTAGCGGGCAATGGTCTGGACCTCGAAAGACGCTCCATCACTGCGACGGCCGGTGCGTTGCCAGGCCGGTCCTACTACCCTGTCGAGCTGTGACGCTACGGCCTCCGCGGCCCCGTCTAGCTCGTCGATGACGGTGGCGGGGACCTGGTGCTCATAGGCGTCTGCGACAGCGGAAGCGTCTTGGTCCCAGTTTTCGAAGAGCGGGTCGTCCTCGCTCAGCATGAGGTTGATCCTCGTGAAGAAACGACGGTAAACATCGCGGACGTGGCAGGTGTACTCGAGCGTGGACCAAGTCGACTCGTTTGGGCGCCCGGGCCGGATGGCGCCGGCCTGGAAGAGACGGTGCCAGGCCTGCGAGTTTTCCCTCACCAGGCCGGCGACCTCGTCCGCCCGGCACGTGCTGGCGTCAAAACCGCACTCGGGGCAAGCCCGGGTCAGGACCCAGGTCCAGTTCTTGGTGTCAGGGACGATCATGGCGACGACATTAACGGGCGCCGCCCGGGCCCGGTGCCGAATAAACGCTCCGGCGCGGCCCCGTCAGGCTCGACGCTGCCTCGGGCAGTTCGTTTCCAGCTCTTGGAAGCGGCGTAGACCACTGGACGCCCGGCGTTTGACGGCTGCCCTCCGTTGAGCCGTCATGTGCCGAGAGCTCTCTTCGACCTCGCCCAGCATGAAATCGACTATGCCGCTCACACCCAGACAATCGTCGAACAACTGACAACCGGTGCAAGTTACCGGGCTCTCGGTCCAACGTAGTGAAACTGTGGCCAATTTTCTCGCCTTGTCCTGGTCACGGCCCGGTGGTAGTCCCTTTTGCCGGACCACTTTGTTAAACAATGATATTACCCCTGGCGGTGGCTAGCTGTAGGCGGTGTCGCGAATAGAGGCGGCTGAGGGGCTCGGGGTGCCGCCACGTCGTCTACAACGTGGCCGTGCGCCGGCGGTCCGGGACGCTCAGGCTGTTGACGGTGAGGTCCTTACTGGCGGGCGCACCTTGGTCCCCCGGACGCGGCGGCTCGTAGTGAGGTCCCTGACGACCCCGCCTGCGCTCCGAGAGCGGAACTTGTCCTGGTACATGTCCTTGTCAGCGGCCGCCAGCACCTCCTCGTCGCTCTCGGTGTAACGGTCGAGAAGGGCGGTACCAACACTGATCTCCAAATGCAGCCGGCGCCCCGTGCCCGGGTCGAACCTGAGTTCTGATACCACCCGGCGAAGGTCGGCTGCTACCTCCGCGCCCTGTTCGGGGTCGTCGTAAGGCAGGAGAACGCCGAACTCGTCGCCCCCGATCCTTGCCACCGTGTCGGTCCGCCGCAGCCTTTGTGCCAATGCGGTGGCGACCGTCTTCAAAGCCCTGTCGCCTACCGGATGGCCGTAGCGGTCATTGATCTGTTTGAAATGGTCGATGTCGATGAGCATTACGACAGCCGTCTCGCTGTAGCGCCGGGCGCGCTCAAGCTGTTCGTTGAGGTCGCGCATGAACCGCCGGCGGTTCAAGGCACCAGTAAGCTCGTCGTGGTCAGCCAGGTAGCGCAGGTGTTCCCTATCTCGCACGACTGCGCTCATGTCGCGAGCAATCGAGGAGATGCCGACCATTTGGCCCTGGCCGTCCCGGACCGGCGAGATGGTCAGCGCCACTCTTACGTGCTTTCCGTTCTTACGAGCCCCGACGGCCTCAAGGTTGGCGACTCGCTTGCCGGTCCTCAACCGTGCCAAGACGGCAGCTAGGTTGTCGTCCTCGCCCAGCAACGTCAGCATTGAGGCCGACTTGCCGAGCATCTCTTCGGCCGAATACCCGTACAGCTGCTCGGCGCCGACGTTCCAGCTCACCACAACGCCGTCAAGGGTCTCACCGACAATGGCGTCGTCGGAGGACTCCACTAGCGAAGCGAGGCGGGATGCGTTGTCCTCGGCCCGCTTGCGGTCCGAGATGTCACGGACGGCACAGTAGGTCAGCCGGTCTCCTTGGTCCGGCCCGAACGGGCTGAGCAAAATCTCCGCGGGGAACTCAGTGCCGTCCTTACGGAGCCCGAAAAGCTCCAGACCGGTAGTTGACGACCGTGGGTGGGGGTCGACAAGGTACCCGGTTGTCCGGCGGCGGTGCTGCTTGCGGGACCGCAGGGGGACCAGGAGCTCGACGGGCTGGCCGACCAACTCTTGGCGTCCGTAGCCAAAGAGCCTTTCGGTCTCTGCATTTACAAGGATGATCTGGCCGGTGGCATCGACCACGATCACCCCCTCGGGTGCCGACTCAAGCAGTTCGCCGAACAGTTCGGCCGTCCACAGCCGGTCGGAGCCGTTTTCACCAAGAGCACCCAACTTGGTTCCCCTATCGCCTAAGTCTTCCTCTTTGCTAACCGGTCCTCTCTTTGGTGACTAAAAGTATAGGGCTTCCCACACACTGCGGCGGTTATATGTTTCCCAGTCCCCACCGGCGGCGCCCTGGTCACCGTCGTCGGCTGGCGGGCCGTCTTTGCCTTCCTCGCCGCCTCGCCCGTAGCCCTGGTGACCGTCGCCCTGGTGACCGGGGCCAGGTGGTGGAGTTCGAACACGACTTTGCTGTTGCATGCCAGCAATTGTTTAGGGACCACTACCCCGTCCCCGACCGATAAAGAAACGAGGTGCCCGCCTGGGGCACCTCGTTTCTTTAGTGATTGGTTAGCCAGTTAGATGGTGCCTTCAGTAAACGCTCTCGTTACCGCCCGTGGCCGTGATGACCGGGGCCACCAGGGAAACCAGGGGAACCCCCCGAACCGCCGGAGCCAGGGGAACCGCCCGAACCGCCGGACCCAGGGGAACCGTGCCCACGCCCGGCCGGACGGATGAGGACCGAGGTGGCATCGATGATGCCGCCTCCGCCCTGCGTGCCGCGAACTGTGACTTGATCGCCGCCCTGAATGTCGCTGAAGCTGACCGAACTCTGACCCCGCTCACGGATAGTGGTAGTGCTGAAAACGTCGACAGTCACGTTGGTGCTTTTCCAGCCGCTGGCGGCCAGGGTGAACGTTTCCTCCGTCGACGATATCGTGGTAGCCGTACCGGTGAGGACGGTGCCGGTTTGGGTTACCAGCGGGACATCTACCGAGGTGGCATTTACGACGCCGCCTCCAGCCTGCGTGCCGCGGACCGTTACCTGGTCGCCGACCAGGACGTCGCTCAGGCCGGGCGAACTGACCCCCGGCTCACGGAACTTGGTCGTGGTCAAGACGTTGACGGACACGTCCGTGCTCTTCGGTCCGATGATGGCGAGGCTCTTAGGTCCGATGGTGGCGAGGGTGAAGGTTCCCGTCGGCGGTGCCGTGGTCGTGGCCGTCATCGTAAGGACGGTCCCGGTCTGAAACACGAGCGGGACTTGTACCGAGAAGGCATCAACCGTGTCCGTCCCGGCGTTCAGGCCCCTAACTATCACCTGGTCGCCGACCAGGACGTCGCTCAGGCCGGGCGAGCTGTCCCCCGGGTCGCGGAACTTGGTGTTTGCCGTGACGTCGACCGTGACCGTCGCGCTCTGCCAGCCCGTGGGCGTTATGGTGAAGCTTGCCGTCACCGGGACCGTCGAGGCCGTCGTCGTGAGGGTCGTGGAGGCAACTGGGGCCGAGAGGACGGTGCCGATGAGGGTGCCGCCGTAACCATGGCGGAAGTGGAGGCCTCCCCACCACGGCGCCACCCGTCCAGGTTGACCGCCATGCTGGTGGGATTGCACCACGGGCGCGGCATTGGCAGTAGCCGTGCTCCCCAACGCCAGCGACCCGGCGAGGCCGGTTGCCAGCCCAGCATAAAGTACCAACCGGGCCGCTCCCCTGATCATTGATGTCTGTCCCGCCCTAAGACCGATCTGGCTCCTCAGTGACATCTCGTTCTCCCTGTCATCGTGAATGTCCGGCGGGCGCTTGGGCCAACGCAAGGAACAACCTCAGAGTAGCAGTGGACCTAAGCGCACGTACTGTGACCAGTTGTTCAGGTGATTGCTTGAGACCTGTGACCAAATTGTGATGATTGTGTGAAGACTTGTGATGATTATGTGAAGGCACACAGACCATCGGTCAAGCCGGGTCTCTCCTTTGTCGCGATCGATCTTTGCTAGTTTCTTACTCTTCTCGTTTTTCGTATTTTTGGGCGGACCTGCGTTCTTCGAGCGCCTCGGAACGGGCCCATAGTGCCCCGTCAGGCTCGCTCGGTGGCGCCAACCCTTCCCGCCGTCCGGTTACAGCGAAGGGCGTTCTCACCGGAGCTGGCCTTGGTGGGCGTCTCTTTCCTCCGTTTCGGCTCCTTCGCGCGTCTACAGCGCCAGCCCAGAATGGCCGACCATTCCACTGTGCTTTCCATCCGAGCTGCCCGCCGATACCGGTGGCGCCTCGCCGGCGGCCGCTTGACCGCCAGCAGCTCCGCCGTGTGCTTCGCGCCTAACCGATTAGAGCGTCGGCGCGCCGGCACTTGCTGGGAGACCACGGCAGAAGACGTAACCGGGGTGCGAGTGCGCGGGAGAATGTGGCTAGTGGTCGAGACGGCGGCCGGCGCTGAGACGTTCCGAGTCTTTGGCGCGGCGGCGGCGGCGCCCAGGCTCGAGGAGGCCCTACAGCTCGGTAGCCACGGCACGGCTCGTGTTGACGGTCTCACGTTCGAGACGCCGGAGACGATCTGAGGGGAGGCGTGGTAGCACAAGTTGGTCCCTGGTAGTCATCTCGGCCGTCCGTCCCGTAGCCTCCTTCAATGGCTAACCGAAGCCCCAGGTGCCCAGTGGGACAGGGCCCATCTCGACGAGGTCGAGCCGCAAGCGGGCGTACCCGCTATCGCGTGGCCGGCCACGGAGCGCGCCAGCGTTGAGCGTCGATAGCGCCCTTTCGGACGCGTCAAGGGGCCGTCGGCACCGCCGCTATTGGTTCGGTGACGGCAAGGCTCACATCGAGGTAAGAGCAGCGCGGCGTCATGGTTCGGAGCGGTTCGCCCGCGAACTTGAGGGCGCCCTGGCCCGTGTTCGAGGCGTGCACTGGGCACAGGTAAACGCTGTGGTGGGACGGGTCGTTGTCGCCTTCGACGGCGAGGCTGTCGACAGCTCGGCGATCATGGCGGCGATCGAGGGCGTCGAAGAAGCCCACGAGCTGGAGGACGACCGATTTGGGTATGACCGGCCTGATTTTCCCGGTGATATCGAGCCCGTTCACCGCGCCATCGTTGGTCTCGTCGCCGACGCCGTCGGCCTCGTCGCCGGGATCGCTGGATCTGTGCTCGACCTACCGTCGTTACCAGAAGAGGCCGCCGCGCTCGTCTCCGTGGCGGAATCTCAGCCCCGCATCCGACGGTTGGTCGAATCTGCTTTAGGCCCGAGCACGGCGGACATCGGCCTAGCACTGGCAAACGCTGTCCTCCAAGGGCTCGGCCAGGGCACCCTTGGTCTTGTCGTCGACTTGGCCCACCGCGGAGGGCTGCTGGACGAAGCGATCGCTCGTCGCTCGAGTTGGGGACGCCTCGAACAGGAACTGGCCAACCACCCCTCACGGGTGGTTTGTGGTCCTATCTCTCGTCCCCGACGTCCCGTGCCTTTGCCCCCGGGGCCGATAGAGCGCTATGCCGACCGTACCGGCGCCGCTGGCCTGGCTGCGGCCGGCGCTGCTTTTGCGTTCACCACCAACCCGCGCACGGCAGCTTCCATGCTGCTGGCCAGTATGCCGAAGGCGGGACGGCTTGGCCGAGAGGCGTTCAGTGCCCGGGTCGGCCGGGCACTGGCGTCTCACGACGAGCTGGTGTTCGACCCGGCAGCGCTACGGCGGTTAGACCGTACCGACACCGTCGTCATCGATGCCGCCGTCCTGCTTACGGGTGAAAAGGAACCGGCCCGGACCGTGTTCGCACGCGAGGTCGACCCGTCCGAGGCCGCGGCTCGGCTGCACGCGCTCTTCGATGGCACCGATGCCTCGGCGCGACGTAGCCGGGAGGGCTGGACGGTCGGGCTACTGAGCGATCTTTCGGTCCCAGCTACGGCCCTGCGGCGGCTTCGCCGCCGGCTCGGCCCTGTGGCGACCCACGGCCTCATGTGCAACGGAGGCCTGGTGGCGCTCTTCGCCGTGCGCGACGAGGTCGTCCCCGGTTGGCAAGTCCTGGTCCGAGCCGCCCGTCGAGCTGGGCACATGATCGCCATCGCGGGGGACGACCTCGGCCTCGTGGCGCGGTTCGGGGCCGACATGCTCGTCGACGGAGGAGACGGCTTGTGCGCCTCGGTCCGGATGCTCCAAAACGACGGCTGTGGGGTGCTCTTGGTCGGCGGGCCGTCCAACGATGCTCTTGAAGCCGCCGACTGCGGAGTCGGCCTGGTCGTCGACCATGTTGTCCCCTGGGGCGCCGATGTAATCGCCAAGGACCTGAGCACCGCCGTGTTCCTGATCGATGCCTCGGCTGTGGCCCGAGCAGTGAGCCAGCAGAGCGCAAACCTGGCGCTGGCGGGCACGGCCGGCGGTGTACTGCTCGGTGCCGCACTCGAGCCGGCGCGGGCGTCGTCTAGCGCCACCACCAGTGTCAACGTCGCCGCCATTGCCGCCGTCGCCAACGGCTGGCGGGCTGGCATGGGCCTGGCCCGCCTGCCACGCCATCGCATAGGCGGAGGGCCACCCTGGCACATGCTCGAGGTTGACGATGTCCTGGCTCGTTTGGGCACCAGTCGAGGTGGCCTCCCCTCGTCCAGTGGGGCCGGACGGCTGGCTCCGGTGGCCCGGCTCGCCGGCGACCCGGCTCGTTTCGCCGCCGCTGTCGGTGCCGAGCTGGCCAACCCGTTGACCGAGGTGCTGGCGGCCGGTGCGGCCCTATCAGCGGCGGTGGGGTCGAGCGCTGACGCCGTCATCGTCGGCGCAGTATCGACGCTCAATGCTCTCATCGGCGGTGGGATCCGGTACCAAGCCGAGAACGCGGTCCGCTCGCTCGACCGCGCCAGCCAGCAGCAGGTGTCGGTGCTGCACGGCGGGCACAGGAGCCTTATCGAGTCGGACGCGCTCATTCCCGGCGACGTCATCGCTCTTGCCACAGGCGATGCCGTACCCGCGGACTGCCGGATAATCGAGGCCAACCATCTCGAAGTGGACGAGTCGAGCCTCACGGGTGAGTCGCTCCCAGTAGCCAAGTCCGAGGCGCCGTCCATGTCCACGCTCATCTCGGAGCGGTCCTCGATGCTGTACGCCGAGACGTCGGTGGTGGCCGGTGACGCCCTCGGTGTCATCGTCGCGGTGGGCGAGGACACCGAGGCGACAGCGGGCGACGTCACCCTGGGCGCCAAGGTCACCGGCGGCGTCGAGGAACGGCTCAGAAAACTGACGATGGTCTCAGTCCCCTTGGCAGTGCTCGGTGGAGCTGGCGTCGCCGGTCTTGGTGCCCTTCGGGGCCAAGGTTTGTCCGAGACCCTGGGGAGCGCCGTCAACCTGGCCGTTGCCGCCATCCCTGAGGGCCTGCCCATCGTTGCCACCATGGCCCAGGTTGCTGCCGCTAGGCGCCTGTCCGGAAAAGGGGTGCTCGTCCGCAACCCCCACGCGTTGGAGGCCCTCGCCCGCGTCGACGTACTGTGCACCGACAAGACGGGGACGCTGACGGGCGGGCAGATCAAGCTGACCTCGGTCTCCGACGGGCGTCGCAGTTCGCCGCTCACGCGCCTTGGCAGTCATGACCGCAGCATCATCGCCGCCGCCCTGCGGGCGACACCGCCTCAGGTCGACGGCGCGGCGCTGGAGATGACAGACCGGGCGGTCGTGGAAGCGGCCGAGCGGTGCGGCGTGGACAGGGAGCTTGGCGCGCCTTCGTGGGCCCTTGACCTGGAGCTGCCCTTCGAGCCGTCCCGCGGCTTTCACGCCACCGTCGGCACGAGCGAGCTGGGACAGCTCATAGATGTGAAGGGCGCCCCCGAGGTCGTGCTATCGCGCTGCGATCGGTGGCGCGACGGCTCCGGTCACCGTCCGCTCGACGAGAAGGTCCACGGGATGCTCACGAGGAAGATCGAGCGTCTGGCAAGCACGGGACGGCGTTTGCTGGCCGTGGCCGAAGGTCAGACGACCACCACACTGCTCACGGGGCCCGACATCTCCAGGCTAACGCTCCTCGGCCTGTTGGTCTTCTCGGACCCCGTCCGCCCCTCAGCCTCCGCTGCTGTCGACGGTATGCGCCGCGCCGGCATTGAGGTCGTCGTGGTCACAGGGGACCATGCCAGCACGGCGGAGAGCGTGGCGGGCGAGCTCGGGCTGATGGACGGCCGGCGAGTACTGACCGGCACTGAGCTGGGCAAACTTTCCGACGCCGAGCTCGATGTGGTGCTCACCGATGTGTCGGTGTTCGCCCGTGTCGTGCCCGCCGACAAGGTGCGGATCGTTGAGGCCTACCAGCGCGCCGGACGGGTCGTGGCGATGACCGGCGATGGGGCCAACGATGCGCCGGCCATCAGGCTGGCCGACGTCGGCCTGGCGCTCGGCCGGCACAGCACCTCGGCGGCCCGGGGGGCGGCTGACATTGTGATCACTGATGACCACATAGAGACCCTCCTCGACGTAGTCACCGAGGGCAGGGGTATGTGGGGATCGGTCCGAGATGCCGTCGCCATCCTCCTCGGGGGGAACGCGGGTGAGGTCGTCTTTACGGTGGCCACCAGTGCGATCACGGGCAGACCGGCGTTGTCGACCCGGCAGTTGCTGCTTACCAACCTTCTGACCGACGTGGTCCCCGCTATAGCTATTGCCATCAGCCCGCCGCGGGGACGCTCGGCTGAACAGCTCCTGGCCGAGGGACCGGACCGCTCCTTGGCCGGGCCCATGTACGTGGCAATTGCCCAGCGCGCCACGGTCACCGCGGCCGGTGCTGGAGCAGCGTGGGGGGCGGCCCGCCTGACCGGTCGCGCCAGGCGCGCCAATACGGTCGGGCTGGTTGCCCTCGTCGGGTCGCAACTAGGCCAAACAATTGCCATCGGTGGGACCGACCCCGTCGTCCTCGTTGCCAGCCTGGTTTCGGCGGGAGTACTCGCGGCCATCGTGGAGACCCCTGGTGTCAGCGAGTTCTTCGGCTGTACGCCGCTCGGCCCGACGGGCTGGGGCATTGCCATCACGTCGTCGGCTGCGGCGACAATGGCCGGCGTGTTGGTGCCGCGATTTGTCGACGCGCTGAGAACGTCGAGCGACAGTTAGACTCCTGACAGTTCCCATCAAATGAGGTGACGTTGATGCCCACCACACCGAGATCGACAACGACTGCAATTAAGAGCGAGCCTGCCAGAAACAGTGAGCCGCCCCGCGCTATCAGCCTGCTCGGGCTACCGGTACCGGTGCCGAGCACAGGGACAGCTCTCTACTACGGTGGGATCGCTGCCTTGGTGGCCGCCGAACTCATCGACTGGCCGGTCGCGTTGGCAGTCGCCGTAGGTCACGAGCTGCTCGTACGCCGTCAAAGGCCCGCCGCGTAAACATATGCAAAATCCGGACGGCCCACCTAGCGCTGTGGAGCGCGCCCGCCGGTAGCGCAAGAAAAGGTCACGTCGTTTACGCCGGTGCCACGGCGCTTCGTGGGAACAGCCAGTCGAGTAGACGGGTGATGACGAACTGCACTGCGGTCGCCAGCGCTTGGACGATAAATACTTCGGCAAACTCACCCATGGGCCGTGTGCCTCCTTTGCCGTCGCTCTTGTTCGAAGTGCAGCCTATTACTGCCACCAAAACATGGGTGTAATTTTGGCCAACGCCCGAGTGAACAACGGGTGAACATTGGGCCGCATTCAGTGCCGATCTCGCGAAATCCCGGGCCCGAAGTGCCACACAGGTTCGCAACCGGAAGAACTTGACAACCCTACCCCGGAGGAGAGGACGCTATGTCAGCATTATCGCAGAAGTCACCGGTGCCAACGCCAATACAAACGCCAATACAAACGCCAATACAAACGCCAATACAAACGATAGAGCGGCCGCCGGCCTCAGCATGGCGCGTGCCCAACCCGCTCACCGCCCTCGAGTCGGTGCTCAGGCGCGACGAAGCCGATATTTTGTTGATAGCGGGCAACGTAGCCCTTGTCGCCTTCGAGGTCATCGAGTGGCCGGTAGCAGCGCTTACACTCGCCACGCACGCGATCGCACGGAGCCGTTTCAAAGCCCTCCAAGCCGTGGCCGAGGTGGCCGAGGAAACGGAGTAAAGACGCATGAGAGATGCCTTCGGGGAACGGATGCTGGGGACGAGCGGCCTGGTGGTCTCGGAGCTCGGGCTCGGGTGTATGGGTATGAGCTATCACCGAAGCACCCTGATGGACCGGGACGCGGCGATAGCGCTGGTACGCAAGGCGGTGGACCTTGGCGTGACGTTCTTCGACACGGCCCAGGTCTATGGACCGTTCACCAACGAACGGCTACTTGGAGAGGCCATCGCGCCCGTTCGTGACCAGGTCGTCGTGGCCACAAAGTTCGGGGAGGTCGATGCCGCCGGTCGGTATGTCCGTTCAAGTCGGCCCGAGCTGGTCAAGCAGACCACCGACGCCTCCCTCGCTCGCCTGGGAGTCGAGACGATCGACCTGCTCTACCAGCACCGGGTTGACCCCGACGTGCCCATAGAGGAGGTCGCCGGCGCGGTCAAGGACCTGGTCGAGCAGGGCAAGGTCAGGTACTTCGGCTTGTCCGAGGCGGGCGCTCAGACGGTCCGCCGTGCCCACGCCGTTCTGGCGGTGGCCGCCGTCCAGAGCGAGTACTCGCTGTGGTGGCGACGCCAGGAGCAGGAGGTGCTCCCCGTCTGTGAGGAGCTGGGCATCGGGTTTGTGGCTTACAGCCCGTTGGGCCGGGGTTTCCTCGCCGGCTCGGTCGACGAGCACACCACCTTTGACAGCGGTGACAACCGCAACACCCTGCCGCGCTTCACGGTCGAGGCGCGCAAGGCGAACCGGGCGCTCGTCGACCTGCTCCGGACCGTAGGTGCGACGAAAGGTGCCACACCCGCTCAGCTCGCACTGGCCTGGCTCCTCGCCCAGCGGCCGTGGGTAGTACCGATCCCCGGGACGACGAAGCTGCACCGCCTGGAAGAGAACCTTGGCGCCGGCGCCATTGAGCTCACCAGCGACGATCTCGCAGAGCTCAACCGCGCCGCGTCCGAGATCCCGATCGTGGGCGACCGGTACCCAGGGGAAGTCGAACAGGTGACGAACCGCTGAGTGCCCCATTCGGCGTGGGTGACCTGGCCGCGCATCACGGAGCGCTCGGAGCCGAGCGGCTGCGCACCGCTGCATAACGGCATCGCTGTGCCCACAGCGGGTGACGTCTTCATCGACACCGACGCCGGGAACGGCTGGACAAGCGTGAGCGCGATCGCTGAAGTCACGCCGAGCGGGAACGTTCGGGCGATTTGGAGGTCCTGACCCAGGATGCCTTGACGCGCTGCCCATTGCGCAGCCTGCCCTTGCGCAATATCGTCACTACGGCCAGCACCGGGCTGGCGTGGAAAGGAGGGACGGTGGCCGAGGTGCCTGGAGGTGCGCTCAGCTCGTTCCGTGGTCGCTTCGGGGGCCGGGTAGTGACGGCCGGAGACGCCGATTACGACGCGGTGCGCGCCGCGTGCGTTTGGAACGGCGACATCGACCGGCGTCCTTGGGTAATAGCCCAGGCGACGTCGACCGCGGACGTGGTCGCCGCAGTGGGGCTGGCGCGAGAGGTCGGCCGCGATGTGGCTGTCCGGGGCGGCGGCCATAATTTCTCAGGTTCCTGCATCGCCGATGACGCGGTGATGATCGACCTGGGTGGCTTATGCGATGTGCATGTCGACCCGGTTGCCAGACGAGCTGTCTGTGGGGGCGGCACCCGCTGGTCCCAGCTCGACGCGGCCACCCAGGAGCATGGCCTAGCTGTTCCGGGGGGTTTCATCAGCCACACGGGTGTCGGAGGGCTCACCCTCGGGGGAGGTGTCGGCTGGCTGAGCCGAAAGGCCGGTCTGAGCTGCGACAACCTCGTTTCGGTGGAGGTCGTCACGGCTGAGGGAGCCGTTGTCCGGGCCTCGGCGGAAGACAACCCAGACCTGTTCTGGGGGGTGCGAGGGGGTGGCGGCAACTTCGGCGTGGTCACCTCGTTCGAGTTCCAGCTCCACGAGGTCGGCCCGATGGTGTTGTTCGCCTTGTCGTTCTGGGACCTCGACCATGGCCCCGCGGCATTGCGTGCCGCTCGGGACCAAGTGCCCCACTTGCCCGATGATGTGGCCGTGTTCTTTGCTGGGCTGAACGCCCCTCCAGCTCCTTTCGTGCCCGAGCAGTACAGGGGTGCAACGGGCTACGCCGTTCTGCTGGTCGGGCTCGGGCCCGCCGACGCGCACGCCCGGGCAGTTGCGGCGCTGCGTGAAGCAGCCCCCCCGACGTTCGCCTTCGATACGCCGCTTCCCTATGTCGAGCTACAGAAGATGTTCGACGAGAGCGCTCCTTGGGGCATCCGCGGCTACGAGAAGGCGGTCTACCTCGACGAGCTCACTGATGCGGTGATCGAGGTGATCGCGCGACACCTGCCTAACAAAGCATCGCCCATGTCTTTCATGCCGACGTTCGTCCTGGGGGGCAACTTCGCGCGGCACGCCGACAATGAGAGCGCCTTTGGAGGCCGGCGCCAGACCCGCTATGTGCTCAACATCGCAGCAGTGGCGCCCACCGCCGAGCTGCTCGAGGCAGACCGGGCGTGGGTGAGGGCGTTCTGGTCCGACCTCGTCCCTCATGCAGCCGGGGTCGGCAGTTATGTCAACTTCATGGCCGATATCGACCAAGATCGCGTCATCGCCAGCTATGGTCCCGAAAAGTACGAACGGCTGAGCCAGCTCAAGGCCAAGTACGACCCAGGCAATGTGTTCCACCTCAACGCAAATATCCGCCCCGCGGCGACTGTGTAGCCCCGAGCCCCCGCGGTAGAGCAACCACATGCTGGTGGTTTGGGCTCACTAGGCCATTGACCTGCTCTTTTTATGCCCGTTGCTGACGGCTGGGAACCCTTGGTGCCTTCTGCTTCGCGCACGGATCGCGCAGGGCGACGGGCCTCCTGCTCCTTCCCCTCCTCTGGCAGGAGCCGTCCAAGGGACGTCCAGCCGACTGCCTACCCGAAGGGCCGCTGTTCGAGCGCGGGACGCGAGACGCCATGATGGGTGGCCACCTCCGCGAGGATGGCCGCCAATGTGCCGACGCGAAGCGGCCCTCCTGCCGGCACGGTCACCCTATGCTCGCCAGCCATGGTCGTCACCAAACGCAGGTGGCTCCCGCTTTGGCGGGCGATCTTGTAGCCGTAGTGCCGTCAAGGAGTACTGCCAGCTCTCGGCCGTGCAGGTCGCGCGGCAGCCTCACACGGCCAGCAGTTCGGGCGGTGTAACCGCCTTCCGGCGCTTCTTCGACGACAAAGACCAGCTCGGATGCCGTGCTCAAAGGCTACCGTGCCCAGCTGTCAGCCGGCCTAGCTGAGCAAGTCGCGGGGGTGATTCTGTCGTGCAACGGGACCAGACCGCCGCACCCCGATCGGTCGGTGCGGGCGGGACGACCCACACGAGACTGGCCTACGACCCGGTGACAGATGGACCATTCTGGTGATCGTGCCAACGATTTCGCTGCCGAGCAACGTTCGGATCGTGCTGGCTGAGGAGCTCGACGACCAGGCTTGAGGTGACGTTCTCGGATGTTGGCCTGACCTGGGCAATGGCAGCCTGGTACACCACCGCAGACGGTTTGCGACGTCACTTCGACGATGTCGTCGCCATGGCCGCAACGGCGAGCCGAGCTGCGCGCGTCGGCCACGTGCGTTTGCATGGTCACGTCCAGAGCGCGGAGACCTTCTGGCGATGTGGGCCGTTGAGCTGCGGTTAGCAACCAGGACTGGGGACCAGCGAAGGCGGCATGGTCAGCCGGGGTGAAGTACTCGGGGTCGAACTCGGTCGTGGACAAGAAGTCCTCCAGTGCCGGCCGGCCTCGCTGGGAGGCGTGCAGTTGGGCCGCGCCGTAGGGTGCCATCCCCGCAAACCAGTCGAGCCCTTCAGCCGGCCACGGCGCCGACGCCGCCATGCAGGCCCCGGCGAGGATGCGTCTTGGCAGCAGAGCGGCGCAGGCCAGGGCGTGGTTGGCCCCGCCCGAGTGGCCCATTACGGCAAAGTTGTCGATGCCGAGCGCATCAGCGACTTCGGACGCGTCGTCCGCCGCCGACCCCAGGTCGCGCCCAGGGCGCGGTGTCGACCCTCCGTAGCCCGGGCGGTCGTAGGACACCCAACGGGTGCCGTCCCGGAGGGCAGCGGCGGACAACGGCTCAGGCGGCTCGCCGGTGTTGGACGTGCCGTGGTGCCAGAACACGGTGAGCGGCACCACCACGCCACCGGTGCCGGTGTC